>OIYT01001152.1_pt1 | contig 19996 bp, 28 predicted proteins | sample 1588201 | NCBI WGS metagenome assembly OIYT01 (sample SAMN03283260) | human gut metagenome | biome: human-associated habitat; material: feces | host: Homo sapiens | place: USA | collected 2013
GGCAGCAGCGTGATCGCCGCCGATGCCGCTGTGGAGGCCGCAGTCAGTTCCAAAACCGTCTCCTGCTTTTCTTCCAGTGCGGCGATAGACTTCTGGTAAAAGGCCGGGTCCGTGGTGAGTTTGGCCACACCGAATATGGAAGCCAGCGCCAAAATCACTGCCGCCGCCACACAGATTATTCTTATTCCGATTGTTCTGGTCATAGTACATTCCCCTTTGCAAGATATAATCTCATCATACCCCGCTCCGCTCTGTTGTCAAGCACTGGCTTTCAAGCAAAAAATCGGGGAAACTTTCATAAAAGCCTCCCCGATTTTTTGAATTTATTTTTGAAGCCGATGCAGAATTTCCGCCAATTCCCGTCGGGTAACGGCTTTTTCCGGCTCCGCAAGCTGGGCCTCCGTCAGAATCCCAGATTTTCCTGCCCAGTTCAGGTCTGTGTTCTCCTCCTGGTGGGTCTCTTCCCAAAACAGGACCATCGTCGGCACCTTTCGGGAACTGGCCACCTTACCAGAGGGAAAAAATCCCTGGGTGGAACCGCCGCCGTCCAACATCAGCGCATCCGCCACGCCCAGGCCCAGCAGCTTGTTTTGAAGCTGCTCCCGGGTCAGGCTGGTCTTGTCGCACCACAGGCAGATCCGTCCATCCGGCATCCAGCCCACAGCTGTCCGGGCTGCGGAGCGGGCCACATCCGGCGTCAGGCTTCGCTCCAGCTTCGCCCCATTTTTCAAAAGAGGCACCCCGGAAAGAAAACTGCCGCCCCGATCCGTCAGCATCTGGGGCTTCCCATCAGAACCGATGGAAATTCCCCAGTCCTGATAGGCGTCCCGACTGATGACCTTGCCGTCGATCACCGTCCAGCCAACCGGCTGAAAGCTGCCGTTAAACAAATAGCCGTTGATGATGTGGCTGCATCCGGTCTCCCGCTTCACCTGCGCCAGAGGTTTCCGTTTGCTGTTGTAATAGATCTGCGCTCTGGCGCAGGCAAATACATCAGTCATGGAGCCGGACGGCGCTCTTAGCGTAGCCGTCCTCGTCATAACTGACTGCAAACCTGCCGCCGGGGATCCACTGGATCTGCTCAGTCCCGGCAAATTCCATTCTGCGGCGCATATCCAAGGTATGCCGGGCCTCCTTGGATTCCTCTTCTGCAGGGATAAAGCCCTCCTCCATCTCTGCATCGGTCCAACCGGCCACGCCGCCGTCGGGATTCAAGTGGAAGTTAGCCCCAGCCGCCTTCAGCTCGGCATTGATCTCTTCAATGCTCTTGCCGGACTTTTTCCCTTCGCTGATGATTTTCTCAAACATCTTTTCCATCTTCGCGCTCCTTTCCGCCCTCAGTCCTTCATCTGTTTGCTGATCTGATCCACGCCTGTGGCCGCGAGACCGCTGACGATTCCCACCGCAGCGGCGGTCAGCGGGTCCGCCGCCGGAAAATCCGTCATGACCAGCATTCCCACAACGCCCAAGATCCCGCCGCAAACACCCACGATCACCGGGATCCACTTATTGTCCAGACCGGACACCTTAACGATCCAACCCACAAGGTAGCAGATCACCGTGATCGCCGCCACGCCTGCCATACCAAATGCTGAAATATCCATTCCTGCTCCTCTCTGTCCGCCATCTCAAGAGATGGGCTGACGCCGCTGCCCCTGCTCCAATTGCTCCAACCGGCGGTCCATGCCCCGGATCTGTTCCTCCACCACCGGCACCCGCCGTGCGAAATGATTGTGCTCCCGGACCTCCCGGGTCAGCTCCGTGAGCTTCTCATCCGTTACCGCTTGGGCCGCCCGGTTGCTCAAGAGCACCCCCAGCAGCGTCACACAGCCGGTGATGGCGGCGGTTATGATCTCACTCATGTCTCATTCCTCCGGCGGCACCGCCAGTTGAAAGCTCTCCCAGGTATGCTGTGCCGTCTCCACCTCATCCCATGTATATTCCGCCGCTTCACATTCTGCCCAGGTCAGATAGCGGAAGTAGAACTCCACCTCTAAATGACAGGGTAGAATATCTAAAATAATCTTCCTGATCTGGTCGAACTCCGCCGGCACACCGGCACTTCTGGGAAATACGACCCGCAGGCTGCCGTCCGCCTTTTCCTCCGCTCTGGCCCGGATGCCGCAGCCGGTGAGAGTATCGTTGATGGCCTCCGGTGTCAGGCTGTCCTCGCTGATCCGCAGCAGCGCGGCGATGGCCTCCCGGCGGTCCTCTTGGGTCACGGCCGCAGGCTTGTGAGCAAACAATACCTCCCGGCGGTCAAGGCCCTCGCTCTCCGCCGTGGCCAGCAGGCTTTCCCGTTCCACCAGCTCTACCAGCCCACTGACGCTGTCCAGCTCTCCGCCCAGCGCCGCCAACTCGCCGCCGTTATGGGGTGCTCGGAGATTGTAGAGACTCAAAGGGGCCAACAGGCGAATCAAATACTGCTCATACACACGACTCACGCCTCCTCTGTCACTGTCACCGTCCCCAATACCGGCAGCACCGTGTCATTGGCCGCCAGATCAGCTGACGGGACCGTAATATGACAGTTCTCTACACCCGGCAGAGCATAGATTCTGCTGTTCAGCTCCGCCAGCTTCACGCCCCTGCCTAACAGCTTTCCGTTGAACTGCTCCGCCAGATCAGCCTCCACCGCAGTCTTCACCTTGGCAAAATCCGTCCCTTCCGCCGTTTTTACCGTCACTGCCACGTCCACTGTCGCGGCCGTGGGCGCTTTTACCTGCACGTTCACCGCGATCTCCCGGCTTTTCTGAAAAACCGTCTGAAGCTCTGTCAGCAACTTCTCCGAGGGAATACCATCCGGTGCCGATACATACACATCCACTGTCCCGGTGCCCCGGGCTTTTCCCACCGCCTTGGCCGCCGCCACGCCCTCGTGACGGCAGGCGGTCAGCTCATACCATGCGGCGTTGGCTCCATTGGGCAGCCGCTGAAAGCTGTCCAAAATCCGCTGCCGCAGTTCCTCATCCGTTTCCTCCGACAGTCCACCCGTAAATGCCTTTTCATTGGTGACTGCCGTCACCGCCACGGGACACGCCGTCAGCACATGAACGGTTCCGGCTCCCACGTTCCCGCTACTGCCAGCCTCCACGGCCTCCGCCGCTACGGTCACTGAGGTCTCCCCCGCCGGGATCGTCCCCGGCTCCGTAGTCCGGAACCGGACAGTTCCCTCCGTCATGCACACCGTTCCAGTCTCCACGCTCACCGCGCCGGTCTGTGCGTTGGACAGCTGAAAAGTCAACTGACCGGTCGCCCTGCTGGGTGCCTGTCGGACGATGCCTCGCATGGCTCCGTGGCGGTCCAGATAGACCCCTGCAGCTGTCTGTGGAAAGCTCTGCCCCAGCACCCATTCCGCCTGTGCCTCCAACGCCTGGATCTGTGCCGCTGCCGCCCACAGCCGCACCGACAGGTCGCAGTCCTCCTGAAGCTGTCCGCCCCGCCGCTTGGCGTAGGCCGCCAGCATTTCCCGATAGATCGTCTCCGTCGCTCTCACATTGTCACTCCCTCCTGCCCCAAGGCCACCTCCGCCGTCAATCGGCGTTCGTCTTTGACGGCGTTCACCGTCAGGGACGCCTTTCCGCCGTTCTCCGCCAGCGTCACCTGCTCTACCGTCAGGCCCGGCTCATCCCGGAGGGCCTCCAGTACATACTGTTCCGCCGCAGCCTGCCGTTCCGCAGGACGCAGCCGGTCCAAAGTCCACAGTCTGCTGCCGAAATTCTCCATAAAGGGAAACTGCCCCCGCCGGGCAGTCAGTTTCATCAGCATCCGCTGCAAAACTGCCTCGTCCCCCTTCGCTGACTGTAATCCGTTTCCCTGCGGTACATAATCACCGTTCACCAGCATCAGCACTACAGAATCCCTCCCTCTCCGCAGGTGCAAGGTTTGTAGGGCTGCCCGTTGATAAGAAGTTGTCCTCTGATGGAAATTCGCCCTGTCAGTTCAATCGTCCCATCCTTCTGCAAATACACATTGCTGCCCTTCGGACCGTAAATATAGACCTCCCCCGGCTGCATCCCCTTTGGGACCTCTGCCTGTTTACCGCCGCAGACGCACTGCTCCTCTCCGCCGGGGCCACCCTTAATGACCAGCACGGAAGCCCCGCTCTCCGGCAGCCACACATAACCGCCCGGACCGTAAATGGGTAACTGCCGCACTTCGCCCCGGGTCACCACTCCCATCTGATCTCCCACTATGGTAGAGATCCCCTGGTCGGCATCCGCCGTGGGGACCGCCTGCTTCATGCTCTGTGCCAGCCACATTTCAACCACACTCCTTCAATGTCCAGATCATCACGGCTCCTTCTCTGGCGGAAAACCGGTTTTCCGTCTCCGCCACCCGGTAATTTCCGGTAAGGCCCAGCTTTTCCAGTCTCACCGTCACCCGATCCCCCGGAAACGCGCCAAAGTTCCCCGGCAGCGTTACCGTCACCGCCTGCTTCTCCTTTTTGGATTGTTGGATCTGGTATTCTCCCGTATAGCGCATGGCATCCCAGGTGCTCCGCCCCGGCGTATAGATCACCCGGCGGCACTGGCCGCCCTTGGCGATCATCTCCGGATTTTTCACAGAGTAGCTGACATTCTGCCGCTTGTCGATGACCAGCGCCTCCGTCAGCACGCCGTAGTGATCCTCCCGAATCCGGCAATTCAGCACCGGACTGCCGCTGTCAAGGATGATCCTCTTTCCGCTGTCCTGTTCCGGTGTTGCCAGCAGCTCTCCGGTTTTGGCAAACCGGGGCAGGAAGCCTCCATAGGTCCGGCAAAACTCCGAAATCACCTTCCATTGGCTGATCCCCACCCCAGCGGTATAGGGCACCGTGGACCTCAGATCCGCCGCCGCGGCGCAGGAAATGCCATAAGGCTCCGCGTGACAGCGGATCAGTTCCCGCAGCGTCACCTGCTCATAGGTCACAGGCCGGGACTCGTTATCCAACAGCCGTGCGGCGTATCCCCGGCCGGACAGTGTCACCGTCATCCCCCTGCTGCCCAGTTCCACGGTATATTCGTCCACGATTCCCCGTAACTGTGTCATTCCATTCTCAATGGCGGCGAAACCCGCCGCCATTCGCAGCACTGTCAGCATTTCCGGCTGATACACCGCCGTCACGGACCAGCTGTCGCAGGGCACCGTCCCCGTATGTCTCACGTTCCAACTCAGCAGCGGCGGCAGATCATAGACATGATGGTCTGCCGTAAAGATCCGTCCCGTCACGGCAGCCTCACCTCATTCCCCGGATAAATGAGATTGGGATTTTTGATCTGTGGATTGGCAGCGATCAGGCTGCTCAAGGTCACGCCACAGCGCCGGGCAATGCCCCACAGGGTATCCCCCCGCTTCACGGTGTATACCCGCCCGGCTCCATGGGTCTCTTCAGACGCCGCCAAGCCGCTCCCCGGCCACGTCCTGCCGTCATTGTTTTCCGTCAGGCCACCATCATAGCCGCTGTCATCCTCCCAGAACGCAAAGCTGTACCGTACATAGTCCGGCCGCGGCTCCTCCGTCACGGACAGGGAAACGAAATACGCCCGGTCCGTCCGCCACACGGGATGCGTCAGCATCCCCGCTCCCGGTTCCTGAAACACCGCCGCCAGCGCCTTGAATTCCTCATAGGCCCCCGGCCCCGCAAACTCGCCCTCGCCCCGTAGAATCCGGCAATTTACGCCCAGCTCCTGCAAAACGCAGCCGCCCAAGGGTACCTTATGGGCCGCCATCTGCCGCCGGTATTCCACTACAAAGGTCTCCGGATTGTGTGGCCAGGTGTAATTTTTATAGCGCATGGAGGATAATCTCATGCCATTCCTCCCTCTTAAAACATGGTAAATCCGCCGTCATACCGCCGTGCGTCCCGCTGAACAGCCCGGGAGATGTCCTCCACCTCCATCGTCGCCCTGCTTCCTTCCACCATCAGTAACCCCGGCAGGGTCCCCGCAGAAAACGTCTCACTCCGCCAAAGGGCATCCGCCCGGCGGGCCTGTTGAAATTCTTCTGCCTGCGCCGTCAGCCCATCCAGTGGCCTGTCATCAGCTTCCGCTCTGTCCCACGCTTTCCGCTTTGCCGATGACAGTGCTTCACCGTTTTCCGCCTGACCAATCAGCTTTCCCTGTTCCGCCGTTGGACGGGAGATCCCCTTCTCCTGTCCAGCAGGCGCTTTCTCAGCCCTCTCCGCAGCACGGCGGAGAACTTCCTCCTCCGCCGTGGTCTCCTCTTTGGAGGGACTGCCGGTCAGCAGACGGTTCAGCGCTGCCTGCTGGCGGCGCCGCAGCTCCCATAAATAGTCCACCGGCTCATTCCCCCTTCATATCCGCAAACCGCTGAAGGTCGAAGGTGCCGCCTCGCTCCTCCGGCAGCGCTTCTCCCTCCGCCAGCCGCAGCAGAAGGTCTTCCATTTCGCCGGGCGTCAGGTCCCGCAAGACCTCCAGCTCATCTCCGTAAATCGCTTCTCCCTGACAATAGCAGCTATCCCGCAGAATGGCGGCGTTGCACAGCAGCGTCCGTTCCAGCGGATCTTCCACCCTCTCCCGATAGTACCACCACAGCTCCAGCAACTCCCCCGCTGTCAGCGGCTTCAGAGCGTCCACTGTCCTCATGCCGTGGTCTCAATGCGCCGGGCCGCCGTCAGCGTCACCCGTTCCGCCACGGTGGCGTTCAGCTCCCCGTCCTCCTGAATGCCGCTCCACTCACAGCCGCTGTAAATGACCTTGCGGTCCGGCTTGCAGATCACAAGAGAGAAATCCGTGAGATTATAGAAGTCGATGCCGTCAGAAATGGCCGTATCCGTGGCGTACAGCCGGGTCAGCTCCACGGTATAGCTCTTCTGCCCCTCAATGGTTGCCACCGGCTCACTCTCGCCGAAGGCCTCGATATTCTTGCTGGACTTGGCTGCCTTGGCCCGGTAGCTCTGCACCACGGCGATCTTCCGCCCGTCCAATTCCAGATAAATGTCCGCACTGGTGGGAAATCCCTTCATATCCGTCCCTCCTTAAACCGTCAGATGCACCGTCAGGCGGATCTGGTTCAACCCATGGGCCACAGCAAAGCTGAACTCCACCAGACACACCGTCGGATCGTCCGCTGCGGCCGTCACCGCCACCTCGCCGTAGCTTTCGATGATCTGTGCGTCCTTTTTCTTTTCCAGTTCCACAATGGTCTGTGCCCGGATAGCTCCCCGGCCCTGAGCGGTGTTCTTGGCTCTGGCAAACTTGCTCCGCAGGGCAGACCGCACCGCAGGGATCACATCGTCGGCAATCAGGACGGTTGTCAGTTCCCGCCAGGTACTGTCGGCGGCGCTGCCGGTTTTTGTCCGGGTAGTGATGCCCCGCACCGGGGACACCACGCCCCCTACGTCCTCCAGCGGCGTTACGCCGCCTTGGACCAGCAGGTCAATGTCATTGTCACTGTAAACGCTCTGTAAACCGCCGATGCCGTACAGCTCCGCCCCGTTCAGGGGTACTGCCGGGTCCGCGCCGCAGGCAATAGCACCTGCCACCGCCGCCGCGGCAAACACACCGGAAAGGGCTTTGCCGCTCTCATCCTTCATATCCGGGCCAACCAGTACCATTCGCTCACTGTTGATGGCCTCCGCCCTGGTCACCAACTGCGCCGCCGTATCTCCGCTGCCGCCGATGACGCCGATCCGCTCCCCTCTGGCCGCAGATGCCGTTTCCACGGCGGTTTTCAGTGCCTTCTGGATGGTCAGCTCGCTGCTGTCGCACACCACCACCTGTACATCGCAGTTAGCCAGGGCGGCAAACGCCGCCTGATAAGCTTCCAATCCACCGCCTGCACCTACCCGTACCGCGTAAACCGTGGATGCGCCGTTGGCGAACAGCAGCTTCAAAAGTGTGCTCATGCCCGGCGTGTCAGCGCCGTCCTCACCAAAGACCTCCACACCGGCGCCATAACCGGTCAGTGTCACCGCTGTATTGGCCGTTCCCTTAACGGCCAGGGCCGCCACGCCGATCCGTTTGGCCGCCCGACCGGCAGACGTCACACTGGACGCGTCATACACCGAGTAGACCCCCGGCCGCTCATGTCTCATCTCACTCACTCGCTCATAACTCCTTTCAGTCGGAAATCCAGAAATTCTCCGGACTCCACGGCGCTCTCCGTCAGAAACAGGGCTCTGCATTCCAGAACGCCCCGCCGCAAGAACATTCCCGTGGTCTTCTCCCAGCAAATGGCCTCCCAGGTAAGTTCCCCGGTGCGGACCCCTTCCGGAAGCCCACCCAGCAGCACCTCGGTGGCCGTTTCGCAGCCGCGTTCGCAGTCCGCCGCCCGATTCGCCCGCAGTTCCACGGTGATCTGCCCGAACAGCTCCTTGCCGTAGCGTTCCCGGACCGCCTGAGTCTCCGGGTCCTTCATCTCTCCTAAATAATGGCAGAAGCCCGCCGTTTTTCCGCTGGCCGCGCCGACACCCACCGCCGCAACCACGCCGCTGTACGCCATGGCCTGCTTCTCAGGGAACACCTCCATAGCCTGAATCCCGGCCCCGCGCAGGGCGTCCAGCACCGCCATGCGGATCTGTGACAATTCCTTCATTCCGCTGCCCTCCGCTCCGGTTCCAGCAAGGCCCACCAGTGATTGATCTCGTCCGACAGGGCGTGTTCCCGGCTGCTTCGTACCCGGAAGCTCCGTCCCCTCCAAATGACGGTATCCCCCGGCTGGACCTCCTCCAGCCCGGTATACCTCCACAGTCGTTCGTCTATCCAACCGATAGAGGTCTGCTCTCCCGGCACTATCTCGTCCCGGGCAGCGGCGGGCTGGATAAATGCCCGGACGGACTTTTCGCCGTCTCTGCTCCGCAGCGTTACGGTCTGACCATAATGTTCCAGGATCTCCCCCATCACGCCGGTCATCCCCGCACCCCCCTGAAGCAAAAATTCCCAGAGGCGGCATAGGGGTGCATCAGCCGCTCCGCCGTCTGCCGCAAGGTCTCCGCCATCACAGCCGCGGATTGACCGCCGCTCTGCCGTACCGTCACCTCGCCCACAGTAAAGGACTCTGCCCTGCACTGTTTTCCCAGATAGTCCGCCGCCGCCATGAACGCCGCCGCGCACCGCAGCGCGCCGCCACAGTCCTCCTTCGTCACGCCGGGGTCCAGACGGCTCTCCCAAGCCGCCTCCGCCGCTTCACACAGCACCGCCAGCAGCGGGTCCTCCTGAGAGGCGCCGCACAGCTCCGCCGCTAATGCGGCCGCCGTTATCTCCATAGGTCACTCCCCTTCCGTTTCCGCTCCACCGCACCGGGAATCCCGGTGCGGTGGACAAGCTCAGACCTTCAGCACCTTGGCCGCGTCGGTAAACAGCTTGGCAAAGCCGGAAACCGAGGTAATGGCTGCCCGCTCCAGCTGGCGGTCAATGAGCTTGTCATACTCCACCACCACTTCGCTGCCGCAGATCTGCTCCAAGGCGTAGTTCTTGTCCAGACCGATGATGGTCCCGGCAGGCACGGCGCTGGAACGCAGCAGCTTGGCCCCCAAAGGAGTAGTCAACTTGCCAGTGGCCTGGAAATTCAGCCCGGTATTGGGATTCTGGAACTCGCTGAGCTTCAGCATGGCCAGCATCATGTCATTGCTCACCAGCATGGTATTCATGGTATAGGGATCGAACTGCGCCCAGAAGTTCAGAAGTGCGTCATAGCTCAGAGCACCCTTGCTGCCGCCGATGGGATTGCTGCCCACCCCATAGACCTTGGCGGCATTGTTGTTGCCGTCACCGTCCTTCAGCACCTTCACGGCATCCTCCAGATGCATCCGGCCCATGTACGCGCCGATCTGCCGCAGCGTCACGGCAAACAGGTCCAGTCTCTGAAAGCGGATGGCCTCATAGGGAGCCACCAACATACGGCCCCGCTTATGAAGCCGCACCAGATTCTCCTGGGTATGAATGGTGGTCTGGGGGATCTGCGCGCCCTCCTCCACACGTTTGAGCTTCTTTTCCTCCTCCGTAGGAGTGGATGCGATGGAACGGTAATCCATACCGTCAAAATTGGTGACGGTGGCGGTGATATCCGGCAGGATGCTCTCCTCCTCCATGCCCTGGCGAACCACGCGGGACACGAATTCCGGGAACAGCACAGCGGACTCCGTAGACCAGAAGAACTTTTCCACTCTATCGCTGCCCGCGCCCTTCACCTTGATGTCAAAGCGCTTGAGCTGACGTTGGAAGGCGTCCAGTCCCTCCAGAGAGGTGCCCTTGTAGTTCTCGCTGGGGTCCAGAGCTTCCAGCGTCTGTGCAAAGCTGCAGCCACTCTGACTGTACATACCCTTTTCCAGTTTCAGATTTTCATAATGATAAGCCATATTCTCTCCCCCTCCTTACAGCACAATGGTCACGGTTTTAGCGGTGGTATCCACTTCCACGGCAAGATAGCCCTTGCCGCCATCGGAAACGACCTTCACGCCGCCGCTGCCGTCCGCTGCCAAAGAGTTCCAACCAGCAGCAGGCGCGGAAGCCCCGGTGTAGCTTACCGTCACCATGCCCCCCATAGCCACAGAGCAGGCTTTGCCGTCTCTGGCCACGGACAGCACCACACCCTCAAAGCCGTCATTGTCCGCGCATTTGGCAACTGTTCCGTTGCCGCTGACCTTCACCACCTGCCCCGCGGACACACCGTCGCAGGCAAAGGTGGCGGCCCACTGGCCGATGCCCTCATAAGAAACGTTCATGCAATTTCCTCCCTCATATTGTGTTTGTCCCATCAGACAAGGAACACCGCTTCATCCTCCCGCTTGGTCTCCGCCTGCTGCCGCAGCTGCGGAGCCACGGGAAATTTCTTCGCGATCTGGGCCTCATAGGCCCTCTTTAACTCCAGCAATTCCGCCTCATCCAGTCTCCCAACGGCCTTGGTGAAGATTTTTCCATCCAGATGCCCGTCCGCCAGCATAGCAAGACGCACCACCTCCCGGCGCAGCCCAGTCAGATACCGCTGACCCAGCTCTGCCTGCTTGCGCAGCATTCGCAGTTCTGTCCCCTCGGAACCAAACCGTTTCACTACACCGGCCCTTGGCTGGGCGGGCACCGCCACAAAAGACCACTCATAGGCGTCCTTGGGATCCTTCAGTTCCATAAAGCACAGCTTTTCGCCGTACATCTGACCCTTCACATGGCCGCAGGCGCCGTTTTCCGCGCCGCACACAGAGCACACGCTCCGCCCCATGCTGCATCCCACGCTGACCTCTTTCTTGATACCACCCTCGATCTCCGTGATAAGCTCCTGATTCTTTTCCGTCCGCATGAGGTAGGCCCAGCCCTTCAGCCAACGGTACTCATCCCCCGCCGCCGTCACGGTGCCCGGTTCCCGCACCACCTCCGTCCGGTAAATACGGGCCGTCTGGCCCTTAGCGGACCACTGGTGATCAAAGATTCCGCTCTTGCCTAAAAACAATTCTCCCAGTCGGTCCAGATCCTCCGTCCCGAACCGCTCAAAGTCCCGGTCCACCTCGTTGTCGCACAGCCGCACGCTGAATGTATACACCTGATCCGCCGTCAGCTCCGCCTTGCTGAACCGGTTGATCTGATCCAGTTCTTCCTTTGTCAGCATCCGTTTCCTCCTGTCACGCTTTTTTCGCGGCCCCCGCCGCCCTGTCCTCAATTTTACCTTCCGCCACGTCATTCTCGATTCGCAGCTTCCTCGCCTGCTCCCGGTACAGTTCCGCCTTGGCTTCCTCTACCTCATCCTGCAAGTTGATATCCTCCCAGTCCACCCGGAACGCCGCCGTCTCTCCCTGCATCCGCAGCCACATCCGGCAGATCTGCTCCATCACCGGTGTCAGCGTCCGTCGAATAGCCGTGATCTCTGTGGTGAGCATATCCGCCTGCTGGGCGCTCATCCGCTCCGTGGAGTTCCAGTTCAGCCCCAGCATAAAGGGCGGGATGGAGGTCTTCGCCACGATCTGCTCCAACACCTGCCGCACCGGCACCTGGCTGTCCAGAATGGGCGCGTCGCCGCCGATGACCTTGATATCCACATCTCCCACCGCCACGAAGTCCCGGACACTGCCGCTTCTGGTATCCTGCATAGCCCGGCTCCACTCGCTGGCAAGAAGCTGCCCCCGTTCCGCGGCATTGCCATCACTATCCCGGCAGGTCACGGCAAACCGCATATTGCCGCACCGTTCCCAGTTGACCCCCACCGTGTTGTAGATCTTCATCAGAATATCCGCCATAAACGGCAATCCCCGCAGCAGCGACACGCCGTAGGGGTGCTCGGCTTCCGGATGCAGCGGAGTGAACAGCAGCAGCTCCTGATACGGCAAAGCTGCCATCCGCCCCCGCTCATCCGGCCCGAAAATCTGAAAATCCAGCGGGCTTTCTCCCTCTCTCAGCTCGATCCGGTCCATCCGTCCGCACAGCAGCGCCGCCAGATCCCGGTTTCCCGCCGCCGGCACCATCTCGCCTACGGCGCCGCCGCAGATCAGCAGCGATTCCAGGTACTGCTCCAAAAAGGCGTTGATACCGTACTGTCCCCGCCCCGCCGGGACCCGTTCTAAAAAGTCCCGCAGCCGCTTTTCTGTCTCCGGATCCTCACAGAACACCAGCGCGCCGCCGCTGAGGCGGATCAGCTTGCACACAGCGGCGTCCACCACCTGTACAGCCTCCCGCACCGCCTGATACAGCCGTAGCTCTCCGCCGCGCTGAGGCGTAAAGCTCCGCAGCCCCGCATAGGGATGCCGCTCCCGGTCCCGCAGCTGCATAGTCTGGGCCGTTGCCGCTTCATCGCCTCTCCTTTTCCAAAAATTCAAACGAACCTCTCCTCCCTTCGGAAATCGGTCTCCTACTCTCCCGTCCACACCCGCTTTTGGTGTACAGTCCCGTACAACATTTTATATATTTCCTAACGGTATCTGCCCCTCGCCACGCTGACTGCCGCAAATCCGCCCTTTTCCCCGCCTGACAGATCCATGGCAAAATACCGCATCTCATCCATGGCGTGATCGTGTTCCTTTTTCGGCGCATCCTTTCCCGCCTTTTCGTCCCAGCAGTAAAGGGCCATCTCCCGCAGACAGTCCCGGCAGGTATTACACAGCACGATCCGCCTCTGCCGTAGCAGATCCGCCGTCACCCGGATGCCGTCGGCCACATCGTTGTTGGCCTTCTTTACCCGCCAGCCCCGCTGCCGCAGGGTCTCGATGAAGCTGGCCGCCGACGGGTCCACGATCACCCGCTGGATCTCCCGCCCCGCCGCCAGCCGCTCCAGCATATCCGCGTACTCCGCGTCGGTTTTCTGCCGTCCCTCCCGGCGGGAATCGTAATAGACCTCCTCTACCCGGTACCAAACGCCGTCCCGTTCCCCCCAAAGTCCCATAGACAGCGGATTCACCGTCCCGTAATCCACGGATACCCGCCACCGGCCAAAAGGCCCCTCCGGCGCTGGCGCCGCGTCTCTGGCCGGGTCGAAAAAGTCATACACCAGGCCCTGAGCCGCCGCCCATTCTCCCTGCACGAACCGTCGGTAAAACACGCCCGTATACAGCCGCTCATACCGCTGCCGGATCTCCGGCGACAGGCCGGGATTATCCGCCATCGTAAAGTGCAGCCGCAACGCCCCCCGGCTCTCCGCCTTCTCGATCCACTCCTTGTAAAACCAGTGTTCCGGCCCCTCCGGATTGCAATTGAACCACAGCTTACTGCCCCGGACGCTGCACCGGGCTACCGCCTGCTCCACGAAAGACCGTGGCATCAGCGCCGCCTCATCCAACAGCAGCCCCGCCAATGTACTCCCCTGGATCAGCGCCGCGCTGGATTCGTCCTTCCCGCCGAACAGCAGAAATTGATTCCGATGCCCGCTAAACTCTACCGTCAGGGAATTGGCGCTCCTGTTTTCACGCACACTCAAACCGATCCGCCGCAGGCAGGGGACCAACTCCGTCAGCAAATTCCGCCGCAGCGCCCCCACCGTCTTGCCGCACAAGGCAAACTGCCGTCCGTCAAAACAACTCTGGGCCCACAGGAAAAAAGACAGTCCCATGCAAAACGTCTTTCCGCTGCGGACTGCCCCATCGCAGATGATGGCCTGCCAACGGTTCTGCCTCCACCAGGTCAGCACCTGCCTTTGCTTGCGGGAAAACCGGATCATATCATTTCTCATTCCAGTCTCCCGTTCCCCCCGGCAGCGCCGTCAGCGCCTGAAGCAGCGGATCCGCCTGCTGGGGTTCGCTGGCCTCCAGCAGCTTCCACAGCGTCTCAAGCGCCCGAACCCGGTCCACCAGCTTGACCTCTACACCCTTTTCTGTTACCCTTAGTTCAGACACAGCCGACAGTTCCAGCCCCTCCGGCTCCGTCTCTCCCCGGCGCAGCGCCAGCGTCACCGCGTCATCCACCCGGCCAAAGGCCAGCCGTGCCAGCTGCCGCAGTACATCCTCCCGCTTCAGCTGTGCCGCCGCATCGCAGCGCATCCGTTCCAGCTTCTGTTGGGTCCCTTTCTGCCCCAGCATGGCGTAGCCGTCCCGTCTGCCGATCTCTGCGGCAGCCTGCTCCGGATCCATGGTCCGCAGATAGGCCCTGCAAAAGCGGCCATCCTCCTGTTTCTTCTCCAAAGCCGTCCCCCCATTCCATCCCTCCGGCAGATTTTCAGAAAAAGTGCATCTCTCTGTGCAACGTCTTTTCAAGACGCAGCCGAAGCTCTGCACGTTTTCTCTTTCCTCCCATTTAATTTTTAGCAACAATTTAACGATCCGTCTGCTATACTGAAACCAGCAAGGAGGCTTCCTATGTCTCATCCCAATTCCAAATCCAAGACCAGCCTGGCCACCCTATTCCCCTTCTCCATGCGGGACCTCATTGTCACCGCGCTGATCCTCTTTGTGGCCGTGGCCTTCTGTATCCTACTGCAGAGGCTGGACCCCAGCGCTGGCTTCGCCACGCCGGTTTTTGTGCTGACTGTGCTCCTGACCTCCCGCCTGACCACCGGCTATTTCTGGGGTCTTTTCTCTGCGGTGCTGGGCGTCATCGCCGTCAACTTTTTCTTCACCTTTCCCTATTGGGCCTTCAACCTGACCATCACCGGCTACCCCCTGTCCTTCCTGACCTTTCTCAGTGTTTCTGTCATCACCTCCGCTCTGACCACCAAGACCCGCCAGTTGGACAAGCTGCGAATGGAAAATGAAAAGATCCGGATGCGGGCCGACCTGCTCCGCTCCGTATCCCATGATATCCGCACCCCCCTGACTTCTATCATCGGCTCCACCTCCGCCGTGCTGGACAATCCCGACCTCTCCCAAGAGGATCGCCGTTCCCTGCTGGAGGATGTGAAGCAGGAGGCCCAGTGGCTGATCCGCACTGTGGAAAATCTCCTTTCCATCACCCGCATCGGCAGTGACCGGACAGAGCTGAATAAGCAATTAGAGCCGGTAGAGGAGGTTTTGGCGGAAGCCGTTCAAAAGGCCCGCAAGCGGCTTCCTGAAATCAAATTCTCCGTAGAGGTCCCGGCGGAGCTGCTCATGGTCCCTATGGACCCCATCCTCATCGAGCAGGTTCTCTCCAACCTGATTGAAAACGCTGTCATCCACGGCCAAACCACCACCGCCATCCATCTCCGGGCGGAAAAAACGGAGGACGGCTTCGCCGCCTTCTCCGTTCGAGACAACGGTCAGGGCATCTCCCCGGCCCTCCTGCCCCACTTATTCGATTATTCTATCCGCCATGCCTCTCCCCCCACGGGAGATGGCAAGCGGAACATGGGTCTGGGGCTTTCGGTGTGCAGCGCCGTGGTCAAGGCCCACGGCGGGCGTCTCACCGCCCATAACCACCCGGATGGCGCGGAATTTATCTTCTGCCTGCCCATGCCCCCCGCCGATCCCGCTATTTCCACTGATTTATCCGAGGAGGAAACCCTATGAACATCCGTGAAAAGATTTTGGTCATTGAGGACGAAAAGAGCATCGCCCGCTTTATCTCCACCATTCTCACCGCCAATGGCTACGAGGCTATGCGGGCCGCCAGCGGAGCCGAGGCCATGTCCATGATCTCCTCCCACTGCCCGGATCTGGTGATTCTGGATCTGGGCCTGCCGGATATGGACGGTCTGGACATTCTGCGCCAGCTCCGCAGCTGGTCCACCCTGCCGGTGGTGGTGGTCTCCGCCCGCTCCCACGAGCAGGACAAGGTCTCCGCCCTGGATTTGGGGGCCGATGACTACCTCACCAAGCCCTTTGGCACCGACGAGCTGCTGGCCCGTGTGCGGACGGCCATCCGCCACACCCGCACCGCCACCGGCAACAGTGAGATCGCCCAGCAGGGCACCTACACCGTAGGCGACCTCACCATCGACTACAACAAGCATCAGGTTCTCGTCCGGGGTGAAAACGCCAAACTGACCCTCAGCGAATTCCGGATCGTCGCTCTGTTAGGCAAGCACGCTGGCCGTGTGATGACCTATGATTCCATCATCAAGGAGCTGTGGGGGCCCCGGGCCAGCGGCGATAACCAGATTCTTCGGGTCAACATGGCCAACATCCGCCGGAAGATTGAAAAAAATCCTGCCGAACCGGAATACCTTTTCACCGAAGTGGGCGTAGGCTACCGCATGGCAGAATCCGAAAACTGACGTACATAAACAGCTCCTCCGCCAAAAGGCGGAGGAGTTGTTCTGTCTTTTGAAGATGCCCCGCGAGACGACCTCCAATTCCGCGTTTTCAGAATGACCGGCCCGTCTCCCGCATAGAGTGCAGTGCACCCATTTCTCAAAATCAATGCTTGGGAGTGTCGAACGATGGCAATGTCTTATATCTGGTCCGGTCTGGTGATCCTCTCCTTCCTTTGGGGCTTTTTTCACGGGAACCTCAGCGCCGTGGCCGCCGCCGCGCTGGACGGTGCCCAGTCCGCTCTGGAGCTGAGCCTTTCTATGGCCGGCATCCTCTGCCTTTGGAGCGGCGTCATGGAGATTCTGAATGTCTGCGGTCTGTCCCGCCGCATCGCCGCACTGTTCCGTCCGCTGCTGCGCCGCCTGCTGCCCAACGCCAGCCGGGACGAGGAAACGCTGGCGGCAGTCTCCGCCAATGTCTCCGCGAACCTTCTGGGCCTTGGCAACGCCGCCACGCCGCTGGGCATCCAAGCCGCCCGGCGGATGGCCCGAAACTGCGGCGGCACTGCCAGTGACGAGCTGTGCCTGCTGGTGGTGCTCAACACCGCCTCCATCCAGCTTCTGCCCACCACCGTGGCCTCCGTCCGGGCTGCCTTCGGCAGTGCCGCCCCCTTCGACATTCTGCCCGCCGTCTGGATCAGTTCTCTCGCCTCTGTCACGGTGGGCCTGCTCACCGCCCGCCTTCTCTCCCGCCGGAAAGGAGGCCCTGCATGAACCCCTCTGACCTCATCATCCCCTTGCTGCTGGCGGGAGCCGCCGCCTGCGGCACCGGGCGCCGTGTCAACGTCTACGCCGCCCTAACCCGCGGCGCGGAGGACGGTCTCACCGTCCTGCTCCACGTAATCCCCGCTCTGGTGGGCTTACTCACCGCCGTCAGTATGTTCCGGGCCTCTGGTGCCATGGATGCACTGGCCCGGCTGTGCGCCCCGGTTCTGAACCTTCTGGGCATCCCGGCAGAGACCGTGCCGCTGATGCTGGTCCGCCCCGTATCCGGCAGCGGCGCACTGGCAGTCGCCAGCGATCTGATGGCCGCCCACGGGCCCGACAGCTACATCGGCCGGGTGGCCGCCGTCATGCTGGGCAGCACAGAAACCACCTTTTACACCATCGCCGTCTACTTCGGCTCCGCCGGCATCGTCCGCACCCGCCACACCGTCCCGGCGGCGCTGGCGGCAGACCTCACCGGCTTTCTCACCGCTGCCCTCACCGTGCGGCTCCTGTTTGGCCCCTGACATTTGCGAATTCACGCAAAAAAAGCACGGCTTTGCCGTGCTTTTTCGTTTTCCTTATGCAGATTTTCTCACCTTTCGTTCAAATGCGCCCGCAGACGTTCCAGATTTCCCCGCATAAGCGTCACATACGTCTCTCCCCCTGCCAACTCATTTGGGGACACGTTGTGGCAGGTGTGGAACATGGCAGTTTCTGCCCCCGCAGCCTCGGCGATGGCGTCCGCCACCAGATGATTGGAAAACTCAATATACCAGACAGTCGAAATTCCTTCCTCCCGTACCTTGTCCGTCAGAAAGGCAATGGTCGCGGCGGACGGTTCCGTCTGGGTAGAGCACCCCGGAAACGCCGCGTAGTACCGCAGATCAAATTCTTCTGCAAAGTACCGCAGTGGGAACCGATCTCCAAACACTATGGTCCGGTCCGGCAAGCTGTCGAAAAACGCATGAAATTCGCCATCCAGAGTGTCGATCTCCTCCGCATATTTTTCTGCGTTGGCCCGATACCGCTCCCCATTCGCACTGTCCAACTCCGCCAGCACCTCCCCAAACTGCCGGGTGATGGCCGCGGCGTTGGCCGGGGCGGTCCAAACATGCTCATCGATCTCCGTCACGGTCCCTAAGTGGTCGTGGTCATGGTCATCCTCGTCCTCATCGTGGTGATGCCCCACTTCCTCCTGCATCCCCTCTACGTGCTCCTCCTCCAGAGTCTCCACGCAGTCGATCAGCGCCAGTGTCCGGCCCGTAGGCTCCGCCGCCTCTAAAATCGTCTCTACCCACTGGTCGGAGTCCCCGCCCAGATACAAAAAGAGGTCACAGCTCTGCACCTTCAAAATATCCGCCGGAGTAGGTTCATAGGAATGGCTCTCCGTCCCCGGCGGCAGCAGTAATTCCACATCCGCTAAGTCTCCGGCGGCGGCCCGGGCAAAGTCATACGCCGGAAATACAGTCGCTACGATGTGCAGCTTTCCATCCTCCGGTTCCTGCACGGATGCCGGTGCGCATCCTGCCAGCAGCGCCAGTGCCAGCATACAAATCAACAGTTTTTTCACAGTGGTCTCCTTGCAATTTGAGAATCATTTTCAAATAAGATACCACATCCGCCCCCAAAAAGCAACCCCGACTATCCGTCGGGGTTGCCTCTATTTTCCTGTTTACTTGCTGCGCTTCAGAACCTCACACAGCAGCTTCCACGTCCGCTGGACGGACGCGATGTGCATCCGTTCTCTGGGCGTATGGATATCCGTCAGATCCGGGCCGAAGGACACGCAGTCCAGTCCCGGCAGCTTTTCGCCCAGCAATCCGCACTCCAGACCGGCGTGAACGGTCTCCACCACCGGCTCCTTGCCGTACTGCTCCCGGTAGACCTCGATCATCCGCTCCCGGAGGGGAGAATCCGGCAGATATTCCCAAGCGGGATAGTCGCCGACCACGTCCACACGGCCCCCCAGCTGCTCCGTCAGGCACCGCAGGCGATCCCGAACCATCTGCTTCTGGCTGGCTACGCTGCTGCGGACGGAGCACACCGCCGTCAGTTCGTCGTCTCCGCATTTCAGGATGCCCACATTCAAAGATGTCTGCACCAGACCGGGAATGTCCATGCTCATGGCCTGCACCCCGTTAGGCAGGCAGGTCAGCATACAAAGCGCCTTGCCGGTGGAGGCCTCGTCCATCGGCAGGCTCTTGGTCTCCACCGTTTCCACAGCTACCGTCAGACCGGGATCCGCGATCCGGTATTCCTTCTTCATCTCCGCAGCCAGCGTCTCCGCAGCCTTCCGGGCCGCACTGCCGTCAGCCACGGTGACCACCGCCGCCGCCGCCGTGGGAATGGCGTTACCCTTGCTGCCGCCCTCGGCGGACACCAGACGCAGCTCCGTCACGGCGGCCATGGCCCGCAGCAGCCGCCCCATCAGCACATTGGCGTTGGCCCGGCCCTTGTTGATCTCCACGCCGGAGTGTCCGCCCACCAGACCGGACACCCGCACCGCCAGCGTCTCCCCGGCGAATTCCTCCCGGATCAGCGGCAGATGGCAGAACACGCTGCCGCCACCGGCACAGCCCACGGTGAAGATTCCCTCCTCCTCGGAGTCGATATTCAGCATGGTACGCCCTTGCAGGGGCGTCACATCCAGCACGGCGGCACCCAACATACCGATCTCCTCGTCGGTAGTCAGCACCACCTCCAGCCG
>OIYT01001155.1_pt1 | contig 19979 bp, 17 predicted proteins | sample 1588201 | NCBI WGS metagenome assembly OIYT01 (sample SAMN03283260) | human gut metagenome | biome: human-associated habitat; material: feces | host: Homo sapiens | place: USA | collected 2013
GCTATAAAAACGGCTGGGACTGTTTACACTCCCCGCCGTTTTTTTGGATATGGAATCGCTTTTGTTAATGGACTGTTGTTATTCTGCTTTTTCAGAGTGCCCCAAGCAGAGAGCGGGAGCCCCAGGAAAGGACAAATCAGCCCCAGCAACTGAAAGACTCCGTTCTGAAATGTGGGGACACCGTCTAATTCAGACAGGAGAATGGCGCAAATGCCAAATAACAGGAGGGAAATACCGACTAAAATCAACTTTATGCTTTTCATCATAAATACCTCAACATTGTTTGATTGCGGCACATGACATGCCAGCTTAAACTGCGCTTTTAGGCCGGCAGGTCATCAATTGCTTATTCCAGCTCAAAAGCGCCGGTATAGAGCTGATAATAGGTTCCTTTTTTCTCTATCAAGGAATCATAGCTGCCGCGTTCAATGATGCGCCTATGATCCAGCACCATAATAACATCTGCATTTCGGATGATGGAAAGGCGGTGCGCAATTACAAAGGTGTTTCGTCTTTCCATCAGGGCGGGCACGCCTTTTGGTATCAGCTATCTGTGCGGGGGGATACTCCCCGACAAATGAATCCAGAGCGGGCGACGTATTGAGCGCAAGCCGCACTGATTTTTAGTGGGGGGAGTGTCACTTTCCTGTCATGCTTGAGTTATTCCCCTTTCTATTGTGAATACAGCTATAATCGGCATGGATACAATCCCGTTCGGAACTGGTCTACATAATTTGTCATTCGTAATCTCATTAATGCGTTAAGAGGTGCAAAGCTATTTACGCTATGTTAAAAATACAACCGAAATAAAAATATACCATTGCCATTATTAAATCCTGTAGGTGAGAGGCAGTGACCTGATTTCCTCATAAGTTGCAGTGAAACCTCAACAGACCAAAGGAAAGGTTGCAAGTAGACCAACCAAAAGCGTAGTCTGGTCCTAGCATGATTAAGATCTGAAAATTTTTAATAAGATCGCCTCAAACTTTACAAGCTGTATTGACAGATTATTTTACATAATGTAAAATAATTTTTATATAAAAGATTTTATAATTAGGGGGATTCGTCATGCGGGAGGCATGGGGGCTTTTGGATATTGATCGCAAGAAATATGCGACAGCGATGGCCCGCAATTTGCCGGTCTTGCGCGCGAAGCTTGGCCTGAACCAAGCGGAATTGGCCGACCTGATCGGTGTGACACGGCAGACGATTTCGGCCATGGAGAACGGTACGCGGGATATATCCTGGTCAAATTTTTTGTCTTTGTTGTTTCTTTTTACACAGAATACTGAAACAAAGGAACTCCTATCTGTACTGGGAATTTACACGGCTGAATTGGAGCAGCTTTACACATTTACAGATTTGAAAAAACTACAGTAAATATCACGTCAGTCTATGAGAGGGAGAGGATTCGGGCATGGTATTTTTGCTGCGGGTATACATTAAAAATGAAATCAGAGAATTAGAGGTTGTCCCTGATCGAACCTACAAGATCGGCGGGGCCTCGCAGGATGATCTTTGCATAGACGGAATCGGCCTGCCAAAGCAGTGTTTTTCCATTCAAGCAACCAAAGAGGGCTGGATGATAGAGAGCCGGAGCAAAGCGCATCGGCAAAGGCTGGGGGCCGCCGCAGGCGTTCAGCCCTTTGAGAAAATCTTGGTGCTGGATGAACAGCAGCGGTTTGCAATCACGGTCTACCAGAGTGGGCCGGATAAAAGCCGCCTTATAAATGTATCCCGGGAGGAGCAGATAACGGTTGGCCGGAGTAGCGCCTGCGGTATTTCCCTGAAGAGTCGGCAGATTTCCGGACAGCATGTGGAGTTGCAGCGCCGCAGGGACGGCTGGTACTTCCGGGACTTGCAGAGCGCAAATGGAACCTATTTTAACGGGAAACAGGTGGACAGCGGGCGAATCGGCCCTGATGATGTCCTCAGCATAGGCTTTTGTCGCCTGATCTTGACGGATGAGTTGCTCACAGTGATCTTCAGCGGCCCTGTAGTGGTTAATCTGTCCTCTGCCCAGGAGAGCCACGGGATCGACAGCATCGACGACGCTTATCCATATCTGTTCAAGCAGTCGCCGCGCCTACAGGAGGAACTGCCTGTGGAGACCGTTGAGCTCCAGTCCCCTCCGGCGATTGGCGGCGCACCTAGCATCAGTTGGCTGAATGTGTTGTTGATGCCGGTCTTGACCGTGGCTGTGATGCTTGCCGTTTGCTTTTTTATCACGGGCGTTATGACTATGCTCTTTTTCAGCGTACCGATGACGATCATCGGGGCCGTTATGTCCGTGTTCCGGTATAAGAGTCAGAAAAAGAAGTATGCCGCAACCCAACAACTGCGCTTGGACAAGTATGACCAGTATCTGGATGAGCAGGTTGCCCATATTGATGCGCTGGTTAAAGAGCAGAGACGGATCCGCAATGAGGATTTTCCCTCTGTGGCGCAGTGTGTACATCTTGCCGAGGAGCCGGAGCGGACCCTGTGGGATAGAAGATACCGGGACGTCGATTTCATGTCTCTGCGTGTGGGCGAGGGAACACTGCCCTCCACGGTGACCGTCAAGGCACCCAAGCAGATGCTAAGCCTAGAGGTAGACGCCCTCGCGAGCCGTCCATCCCAGATCGCGGAGATGTATGCGCAGGTGGAGGACTGTCCCATCACAATCGACTTGGGGCGGCATCCCACGTGCGGGATTATTGGAGAGCGGAGCAGGTGCGTGCAGCTGGGCAAGAACCTGATCGTGCAGGCCGCGGCGCACCTCAGCTACGAGGACCTTCGGATCGTGGTGCTGTGCGATGCGCAGGAGCGGGACGAGTGGACGTTTTGCCGCTGGATTCCTCACTGCTTTGACGATACCCGCAGCTTTCGATACTTCGCGGATACGCGTCAGCAGGCTGGAAAATTGCTCGGTGGGCTGGACGACATTCTGGCCCAGCGGGAGCAGGAGAACGGCCAGACGGAATACAGCAACACCCCATCCATGCATCGGCCTTTTTATCTGTTTGTCTGCGCCTCAGCTGAGTTGGTGGCAAATCACCCCGTGATGCGGCGCTTGGCCGCGGGGGATTGTCGGCTGCAGGCAGGCGCCATATTCCTGTTCAACCGCCTGGATGATTTGCCGAAAGAATGCCACTATATTGCGGAGCTGGGCAGGACGACCTGTGAGGTATATGAAAAGGATCACGCATCCGCGAGGCAGAAGTTTTCTTTAGACCAAATCTTACCAGAGCAGTATGACCACTTTGCCCGCAGTTTGGCACCGCTGCGCGTGGAGCCCAGCGGGAAAACAGGCACCCTGCCCACCAATATCTCTTTCCTACAGGGCTATCAGGCCAGAACGGCGCAAATGCTCGATCTGGAGCAGAACTGGAGCCACGCCTTCCCAGAGCAGGGGATGGCGGTCCCCATCGGTGTTAAGGGTGGCGGTGACAGCTTCTTTTTTGACATCCACGAAAAGCAGCATGGCCCCCATGGCCTGGTGGCGGGCATGACAGGGTCCGGCAAGTCGGAGATGGTCCAGACCTGGATTTTGTCGATGGCTGTCCGGTTTCCGCCTAGCGCGGTCTCCTTTGTCCTGATCGATTTCAAGGGGACCGGTCTGCTGCTCCCCTTCCGGAATCTGCCCCATTTGGCGGGAACCATCTCCGATCTGGATACCAATATCGGCCGCAACCTGATTGCCTTGGAAAACGAGCTAAATCGGCGCAAGGCCTTGCTGGACCAGTACCAGGTGAGCAATATTTCCGCTTACCGAAAACTGCTTAATCAGGGGATTGCCAAGGAGTCGCTCCCCTATTTGATGATTGTGATCGACGAGTTCGCAGAGTTTAAGGCCCGCTTTCCGGATTTCATGCAGGCGGTCAACAGCGTTTTCGCCATAGGGCGCACGCTGGGTGTCCATATGATTCTCCTGACGCAGAAGCCGGCCAACATTGTGGATGACAAGATGAACGCCAACACGCGCTTTCGTTGGTGCCTGAAAGTGGCCAACTCCACTGACAGCAGAGATATGCTCCACCACCCGGACGCTGCGAAGATCACCAATCCCGGGCGGGCTTTTGTCCAGGTGGGCGAGGACGAGGTCTTTGAGGAAATTCAGTCCTGCTGGAGCGGCGCACCCTACAATCCCTATCGGGACCTAACGCTGCAGCGGTCGTCCACGGTGTCCGTCGTGGACCTGTATGGAAACCGTATCTGCTATGAGCCGGAAAAGACAACGGGCTATCGGTCTGAAAAGACGGAGATCGAAGCGGTTGTGGAGTACATAGACACGTTTGCCAGGAAGAACCAAATTGACCGGGCCCGGACGATCTGGACCTCCAAGCTGCCGACGGAGATTTGTTTAAAGGACATTTTGCAGGTGGCCTTCGACGGGGAGCGCTGGGGGCAGACAGAGCACGCTCTGCGTCCGGTCATCGGCCTGCTGGATGATCCCCGGTCCCAGTCCCAGTACCCGCTCTATCTCAATTTGACGGAGGACGGCCACACCGCAGTCTACGGCTCGCCGGGGACCGGAAAGACCACCCTGCTCCATACGGCAATCCTGTCGTTGGCCCTGTCCTGCTCCCCGGATTTGGTCCATATGTATCTGCTGGACTTCGGCGGCGGTAGTCTCAACCTGTTCCGGGACCTTCCCCACGTCGGCGGTGTGGCCATGGGCGGGGATGGTGAGAAGATTCATAAGCTTTCCGTTATGCTGACAAACGAGCTATCCCGGAGAAAGAAGCTGCTTTCGGAGTTGGGTCTGGTGAACATCGCCTCTTATCAGGAGGCGACGGGCGAGACACTGCCGTATATCGTGCTGTTTTTAGACCATTTTGCTCCGGTTCTTGAGTTGTACCCCGATCTGGACGCTTTTTTCCAGACCATCGTCAGAGAGGGCAGCAGCTGTGGCATGTATTTGGTCGTAACGGCTGGCACACAGAGCGCCCTGAATTACCGCATTAGCCAGAACATCAAGTTTTCCATTGCGCTACGGATGCCGGACAAGAACGACTATGCGACCATCGTCGGCCGAACGAATGGCTTGGAGCCGGAAAACCTGCCGGGCCGCGGCTTGGTCCGCGGAAATCCGCCGCTGGAATTCCAGACTGCTCTGCCTATGGACGGTGGCAGCGAGGTGGAGCGCGTGGCAAAGATCCGCTCACTGGCGGCACTGATGAACAGCAAGTGGAGCGGGAACCGTGCAAGACCGATCCCCGTCATGCCAGAGGTCGTGCGCATCTGCGATTATCCGTGTGACGGCATATTCCTGGGACTGGCGTGCCAAGATATCACGCCACGGGCGTTGGACCTCCAGACAACGCAGTTCTTGTTGATTTCTACAGAGGAAGACGACACACATGCGGCGCGGCCTGTCTTTCAGCAGGCAGTTGAAAAGCTGTGTCCCACACAGGTGATTGGTTACGGGAATTTGTCTGGCTTGACAGGGATTCAACCGCTCTCCGCCGCCGCGTTTGACCAGGCCATCGGAGATTTAATGCCGGTTCTCCAAGAACGAAAGACTCGGGCAGCTGAAGCGCCTCTGTCCATTAGCGAACACCCTAATATTCTGATCCTGATTGACGGACTGCAGGATTGCTTTGAGCAGATTAGCAACGACACGGCACGAAGATTATTCAATATTGTAACGCTGGGCGCCGGCCTGCACGTGGTATTAGCTGCCTGTGACCAGAGGAAAGGAATCGGGAGACTCTATCATGGCGGCGATGCCTTTACTATGAGGCTGGTCAAGCAGGCGCCGGCCCTGCTGATCGGCGATAGTGTACAGGCCCACAATGCATTTACGGTCAATCTGCCCCATAGCGAACGGTCAGCGACGATGGGCAGGGATGAGGCATATCTGATTCAGTCCGGTAAGGCTGAGAAAATAAAACTTGTACAGCAGTGAGGTGAGAGAATATGGATTCATTAAAGCTGTCTGCAAAGGAGTTGCTGGTCTTATCATCCAGATTGGGCGCTCAGACTTTCTATGGGATCGCCGATCCCTTTCGGGGCATGACCAAGGCGGAGATCTGGTCGGAGATTCCTGACCTGCAGCTCCAAGCGGAGAAGCGCGGCTTGCTTTCCATGGGATTTGATGAGGAGATTTCTTTGACGGGCTTGGCCGCGACGCTCATCCCTACATGCGCTTTTTGCGAAAGGTATCTGACCGTAGATTCCATTTTCAGTGGAGCGTTACAGCCATCCAGAAGACTATATGTCCGCAAGGAAAGGGCGGTTGCGCTCCAGCAGGATGGCACGCAGATTGCATTATGGGAGGAGACACCAACGAAATTCCTCGCCGGACTGATGGACACGGTATTTGCAGACTGTGCAGACACAGTGCCGGCAACAGAGAGCGCTGTTGTCCCACAGGCCGTGCTGGAGCAGGCCCGGGCGGCGGATGATGAGCAAGCGCGCGACATTCTGCGCAGTGCGGGATGTTCCCCCGAACTTGCCGATCTTCTCGCGTTGGGTCTCCATCAGCAGTGTAAGTATTGCGCGCTGACCGCGGTGGACCTGACGGCCCACACGCTGGAGAGTCTGATTTGTATTGTGGCCTCCACTGGTACAGTGCGGCTTGGGATGGCCGACGGCGGTGAGAATTGGCAGGCGGAATGGATCACGTGCGCGTCGATTCGGAAAGTACTGGATGGTTTAGGATGCTGTGTGTCGGATACGTATGGAGGGATATCCCATGCGACCGTGTGAAAACGTGATCGTTACGGTTTGGCTGAACCGGGAGTGCATGGATATGGAGCTGCCGGCGTTCCTTCCGATTCGGGAGCTGGCAAAGAGAATGGACGAGACGTTTCGAACCATGTTTCCACATCTGGAGGGAGCCAGAGACCATCTGGTGCTGCTGCATGACGGCAAGCATCTAGATGAGCGGAGCACCCTGGCCTCCTGCGGGGTGTGGGACGGCAGCGTTTTAACGTGTAACTATGGAGAGGAGGCGGTCAGATGAGTACGATTCGTGTGGACTATGACAACGCCCGGACCCAGGCGAAGCAACTACAGAGCGCCGCGGTGAAATGCGATGAAATTGTGCGGCAGCTGAGGCTGTCGGCAAAGGGTGTCTCCTATTTTTGGGAGGGTGCGGCCGCCGAGGCTTTCCAGGAGGCTATGAATAAGCGGATAGTTGAGGTGCGAGAGATCGGAGAACGGGCCGAGGCCTTGGCTGTGCAGATCCGCCGCATCACAGATGATCTGGAAGAAGTCGAGCAGCAACTGAAAGCGGCTGTGGAGGCCCAGCAGTCTTCACGGACTTCTAATGGAACAGGAAGCGGTGGTGGATTCAGCGGTGAAAGCGGCTTCAGCGGCGGAGGTGGCGGACGTAGCGGAGGTGCTTTTTAGGAGGGGGGCGATGCGTAATGTCAAAAATTAAACTCGAATCGAATGGGATGAAGTTCCTCTGCGCTGCGGTCAAGCTTCAGGAGCAGAATATGCAGGAGGTGGAAACCACAATTTCCCGCGTTGCCGCAGAACTGGATATGAAGGTAGCGGCTACAGAGGATATTCAACAGACCTTGATCTCCCTGAAAACTGCCGGTTGCGTCCAGCGGGAAAAGCTGGAAGGCATGTATGGTGCTCTGCAACGAGTGGCGGATGACTTTATGCGGGCAGACCAGAATATTTCCAACCAAGCTAAAGAAATCGAGTATCTGTATAATCATGCCAGTTGGATTGATGTGTTTCAGAAGATCGTAGCACCTATTCTCCCTCTGTTGGGAATTGCACAGGTCAATCAGTGCTTTGGAATTTCCACGGAGGGCACCGCTACTATTGAACTGGCCATGGGAATGATCCGACAATTCATTGACACACAGGCCGCGCGGACAGGCAAGGTCTCGGCGGAAGGTGAGGCGCTATATAACTATTTACAGGAAAATGATACCACCCGGCTGTTCGGGCAATACGACTTCACCTTACACTTCATCAACGATTTGAACTGGCTGGATGGATATCTGTTTTCGCTTCGGAACTGGAAAGAAGCATTGGCTTCCATTTTTCTAGGGGGCGGCTCAATTGACCGTACTGCACAGTTGTTCATGGAAAACCCGGATGAATGTAAGTCTATTTTAAGAGGGGTTATTGACGAAATTTGCGGAACAGAATATCTTGACTTGCTCTCAAGTGATGGCGATAAGGCTATGGATATTCTAAAGGATTTGGCCGATGTAAATGGACTGGATGGTGCTGCAGACCTGATTGAGCAGGTAAATGAATGGATTGGCGATGCAGAAGTGGCCGATAAAATATTGAAAGATTATAGTGCTAACATCGCCATGCTGGAATCGCTGAAAGATTTGGCTCCTGGGAGTTCTGTCTTGTCAAAAACAGTGGATAGTCTGATCCTGGAATATCAAAACCAAGCAGGCGCCATGTTGTTTGACGACTTGAAATCAAAGGCGCAAGAGGGCATGATTGATATCGTCGACTATGCGCTGGGAATGAACATCAAAAGCGTTGACAAGGTGATCCAGAAAGTGCTGGGGAATGCCCCGTCTTTGAGTGCAATCAATACAGTTGTCTATTCAAATGATATGCGGTCCAGCGCGATTATGGCTTTCCGTAAGGCGGCAGAGACGATTCAATCTGGCAATTTCACAAGTGCGGATTTGACCGCCTACAAAAACTCTTTCAATCTGGCCAAGTCCCTGACACTTGAGCAATACAATGGAATGCTCAAGTACTACAAGTCAGGAACAAAGGAAGCCAGATATTTAAAAGATCAAATCAAGCAGCTGGAATCTATGTCGTATATGGACTTCAACTATGCAACTAGCTATTCTAGCTTCGGCACTGGCTTCAGCTCTGGTGGTGGCGGCAGAGGATTCTGACTCCGTTCCATATATTGATATTTTATTAAGGAGGAAACAATCATGGCTATTATCCAAGTTACACCCGAGGTTCTCAATTCCAAGGCGTCTGAGGTTCGTTCCCTGAAATCCCAGCATGACGACACGATGGCAAAGCTGCGCTCCCTGGTGCTCTCCCTGAACGAGACATGGAAAGGCGAGGCGCAGGATGCCTTTGTGGCAAAGTTTGAGGGCATGCAGAGCAGCTTCACCAGCTTCTCCGAGATGCTGGAGGGTTATGCCAAGCTGATGGATACTGCGGCAAGGGAACTGCAGAATACCGACCAGGCCCTCAAGTCCACCATGCAGAATTTCAACTGACCCGCACCGGGGGGCAGTGCGAACAGCACTGCCCCTATTTTTCACATGGCACAAGCTGTAGTTGATCTGTTTGAACACGAAAATAATCGGGATAGCTCGGAAGCTGCGCTTTGGCTATCCGTATTCATAGATGTAGATGGATGTGTTTCTGGAGGAAATTGGAATGAAAAAATGTGTGATTGCGGTTCTGGGCATCGTTATACTGCTGTGTGCCTGCGGGCAGAACGCCCCTACCTGGCAGGAACAATACGATTTGGGCGTTCGATACTTGTCCGAGGGTAACTATGAGGAAGCTATCATTGCTTTCGCGGCGGCTATCGAAATTGATCCTAAACAACCGGATTCCTATATCGGTTTAGCCGACGCTTATATTGGAACTGGCGATTATGACATGGCCATTGAAACCATTGCCCAAGGTCGAGAGGCCTGCGGCGATATGGAAGGGTTTGACCGAGTCCTAAACAACATAGCATTCCTACAGAACAATGAAACAGGTATTCGGATTACATCATTTTACTTTGATAAAGCGGCTTACCTAGCAGGAGATGAGACCGACTTTCTCGTATCAGTAGCATATAAGTGCCCAGAGGGAGAGGACTGCATCCTGATGATCGGTGCCAACACGCGGGAGCCATATTCCTTTGCGATGATGGACAAGGACCATCAGGTGACCGGGAGCGGCGGCTACCAGTTCCGCGTCTCCGTGGCGCCGGTCCAATGGGAGGAATCCTATTTCGGAATTTATGTGAACCTGTCGGAGGCTGACCACGCTGAGACATGGACACCGTTTGCATCAGATAAACTTTATATAGACCGTGAGGGCAATGTATCTGGTTACAATGACACAAACTTATATGCGCCTGACCAGTCTGGTGTGTTGGTTGCCAACGTGGATAATCCGCTTATGTTGGATGAGATCAACTTTCTCGGCCATAGCATTGAAAACTTGGATATTGAAACCGCGCGCTCGCTGATGACACAAAATTTCCCATATGTTTCTGAATCGGGATTTGATGACAACAGTGAAACATGGTGGATTTCAGGCAGCAATCAGCAGTTTGGGTTTGGGCCTGATATTGATGCCATGCAATACAAAACAGAAGATTATGTATGTCTATGGAGCATTAATACTGCATTGCATTATTCTGATCGTGAACAACTTCATGTTGTACGGGATATTTACACATATGACACGTTAAGCGAGGTCTTGGTGAAATTAGGTGTTACGAACGGTGTTGAAGTGGCGGATTACATCAAAGGTCTTCTTGGGAAGGAGTATACATCTTTTGAGGAGTTGTGGAAAAAAACGGATTTAATTCAATGGCCTTGGGTTGACGGTGTATCCATATCAATCAGTCCTGGTGGAGGCCCTGTGACGGATAGTGGCGGTTTCATATCCACTACAGTTGAGATTCATATAAATTATTGGGGTGAAACCAGTAGCCTTTATAGTGTTACATTTTGTTTTGGACAGAACAGTTATGCAGAATATATGTATCAATTTGTGGATTATTTAGATAGTGTCAGTGTATGGGTTGATCGCAGATAAAGCTGCAAATGACCGGGATTGAAACGAAAATTATATTGGAGAAAGATAGGATGAAACGGATTGGCACTATGTTTTTGTGTATTCTAATAATCGCAGGACTTTTCGCCTGTAGCCAAGAAGTTTCCACCTGGCAGGAACAATATGATTTGGGCTTGCGCTACTTGGACGCGGGCAAGTATGAAGAAGCTATTATTGCTTTTGTCACAGCGATTGAAATTGATCCAAAACAACCGGCCGCTTATGAAAAACTTGCCGACGCATATATTGCGCAAGGTAATATAGACGAAGCCAAAAACATATTGGCGGATGGCCTTGCTGCTTGTAGAGACGATACAAGTCTGCAAGCAAAATTAGATGAACTGGAAACCGCACCTCAGGGTGAATATGCGGAATACTATACTTCTGATCTGGTTCGGCCTAAGGAAATGACCGTTGGCGGAGTTCCGTTTTGGCAAGTGTACTTAGAAGATATGGAGGCCCTCTATCCAGGAGGAAATCTGATACCTGCCGGAGATATTCCATTTCCACAATATTCTGTTCCAATCTATGGCTCTAACGGAGAAAACATTGGAAAATGTTATGCGGGTTATAGTGAGGATGAGATGCTGCAAATGGTATCTTATTGGTCGTCACTAAAGGATGGCTTTGGTGGAGTTTCGTCAGAACTACGGAATATTCAGGGTGGGCAGGATATTGCCTCTGTTCTTTTGTCCCTCGGCTTGACGAAGAAAGCTGTCAACGAAATTAGTTTAGCATCTAATACTTCTATGTATGTTGATCCAAATGGCAGCCTATCGGCATTTGAGTGTAAAGATAACAATAGTAGCCGTCAGCGTATAGACGTGTACTTTGAAGAGGATGACTATAAGATTCAGCTCTCTTTGGATTTCAAAGATGGTTTGCTTACTCAAATGTACTATCGCTTGCATTGACTATATAGAGATGGAGAACACCTATGAAACGACGGATTTGTACCATGATAGCACTGCTGGTTATCCTTATATGCGCAGCTTGTGGGCAGCAAATCCCTACATGGCAAGAGCAATACGATTTAGGTGTGCGGTACTTAGAAGAGGGTAACTATGAGGAGGCCATCATCGCTTTCACTGCGGCTATTGAGATTGATTCGAAACAACCTGCGGCCTACATAGGTTTAGCAGACCTTTATGCGGAATTAGGCAATTATGCAGAGGCAGATGACGTGGTCGATCGAGGAATTGAAGCATGTGGCAGACTGGAAGAACTTGTTTTCCTACAGAACATGATATTTAGGGATAGCCAAGAAAATTATAGTATTAATATGCCGATTGCTTATACTGTTGTGCATCAGGAAGGCGATGCAATCCAGATTGAATCTATTTCGTATGAAGTAGAAAAAAAGAACAATAAGTACAAAGGTTACTGTAGGTCCAGAACCGAAGATGGAATGAGAACCATATATGGGACCCTTTGGATCAACGGTATTAAGTGGGATAGTGGAAACCGGGTCTATGTATGCTGGCCTGCTGACAGTGCCCAAAATGAAGATATTTTAATTGCAGCACCACTGGAGTTTTCAGAGACTTATTGTTTTAAACAACTCGAATTGGAATTTGAGCAGTATTTCGATCAAGCATCTTCGGATGGCAATAGCTTATGCAGTAGTGGTATGTGTGGTATTAAGTTACCTGAAGACAATAAATTTCAATATACGTATACCATACATGAAATACTGACGACATCGAATTATATGACAATTGCGCTATACAATAAATCTGGCGTCAGAACAGGGCTTTTGGTTATGGAGCTTCAGCCGTCTGCGGAAGTATTGGAAATGTTGGCGAAACACACGGTAATGGAAAAAATGGAAACTAGTGAATGAAAAATAACAATAAAGGTTTGAATGTAAAGTATGAAAAAAATTTTTACATATTTGATTCTTATATCAATAGTGCTGGGATTGTGCGCATGTGGTCAGAAAACTCCTACTTGGCAGGAGCAGTACGATTTGGGTGTGCGGTACTTATCAGAGGGCAACTACGAGGAGGCCATCATTGCCTTTGTCGCAGCTATCGAAATTGATTCAAAGCGGCCGGATGCTTATTTAAAAGCAGCAGAGACATACTTGGCACTTGATGATGTCGATTCGGCAATAGCCATTTTAGAACAGGGGTATGAAGCGACGGGGGATGCCCGTTTGACGGAACAACTTGAACAATTACAGATTCCTATAGGTTATTCCATGTATTTCACAGAGGATATGATTTCCGAGGAAGATTTCACAATTGGCGGAATTCCTTTTTATAACTTAACTATAGAAGAAGCTCGCAATCTTTTGCCATTATATGATGGAGGTTTTGATGAAGAAATTCCAGATAGTACTGGGAATATTGCGGTTAGACAGTATACCGTCATTAAGGACAATAGGGGAGCTATTACCTGTGCGCAAAAAGCAGGTGATGCTACATTAGATTCATTAGCTTATTATGATTATTATGATGAAGAAATTGATGGAGTCGCCACAGAGATCCGGGACATTTCTACCGGAGACACTATGAAAGTTGTTTTAGAAAAAATCGGGGTCGCATCTGATGGGGCTAATCTCTTGTCCAAAACAAACCAAAGCATATTAATAGGCGCAAATAGAGATATAGCCGGTGGATATGGGTGGATCGAAGCGACTGAAGACATGGCGTCCTATAATGGCATCGAAACAAGAATGATCAACATTTGTCTAGAAAATGGCCTTTGTCAAATGGATTTTATTGATAATGTTTTGGTGAGTATACATGTGCAGATTGAATAATGATCTGCAAATCTTTAGGATGAAAGAAGTATGTCATGGATGAAGAAAATATATGGAATAATCGTGCTGGTGTCCTTAATATTAACAGCCTGTGCGCAAAAGTTTCCCACTTGGCAGGAAGAGTATGATTTGGGTGTTCACTACTTATCCGAAGGCAACTACGAGGAGGCTATCATCGCCTTTACCGCCGCTATTGAAATTGATCCAAAGCAGGCCCCAGCCTATGTGGGACGCGGCGATGCCTACATAGGTCTCGGCGAAACAGAGGAAAATCTGACGGCAGCCCAAGCAGATTACGAACAGGCCATTGAGTTGGATGAAACCAACGCAGATGCTTATCTGGGCTTGGCGGATGTGTACATCTACCGAGGCGACTATGACAAGGCGATGGAGATTTTACGACAGGGACTTGAAAAGACGGGCGGTGATCAGTCTATTGAAAATAAAATGGCAGAGATAGAACAGAAAAATGACAGCTTTCAAAGTTCTGATGAATTTGTTGAATCAAGCGTACTTTCACAAGAATTACAAGATTATTTGGTATCGCTTATTGATGTTTTTAACACTGATGATGCGGAATCAGTGAAAGATATTTTGAAAGAGGGATTTCCAGTTGATGGATATAATATGCCAGGTGGTGGGTCAATTAACATCCTTAGAACGCAGATTTCTGGATATAAGGTTGAATTATGGGATCATTCAAATATCAATGCGGAGCAGAATCGTGTTGCTTATCGTGTTCAGATTCGCCCCGAAGCTGGCATTGCATATGGAGCAGAATATCAGCACAATTTTAGTGAAGAACATGGATATGAAAGTACATTTTATATCCGCGGTGAATGTTCCGATTGGAATTGGAACGGGAACTATACATACTATGATTATTTAGACTCTGGTGATTGGTATGATAAACGATTAGAAAATGGAACGATGAAAGACTGCCTCTGTGATGGGATAGTCACCCGTGAAATAATATTCTCTGGTGATAATCCAATTGTAAATAAACAGTTATATGAATACGGTAAGGGACAGCCTTATTATAATCATAATGGACTTTTGCAACCGGGAAGTGATACTTACAGTACAGGGGTATTTATGACAGGTGGGTGGACAACGCTAGATGAGGTTAAAGCTAGTTTGTGGTGGAACTAGACATCATAGTGCAATTTTTTGAGACTAACGTATATGGTTTCCAGCGCTCAGAAATAGAAAGGCGGTTGTCTGCTTATGAAAAAAATGTATCGTATATACGTAATGTTTCTATGCATGCTTGTTTTGCTTTCGGCTTGTGGCCAAAAGGCTCTTACTTGGCAGGAGCAGTATGACCTGGGTATACGGTACTTATCAGAGGGCAACTACGAAGAGGCCATCCTCGCTTTCACTGCCGCTATCGAGATCGACCCTAAGCAGGCCCCCGGCTACGTGGGCCGAGGCGATGCCTACATAGCCTCCGGAGAGACGGAGGAAAATCTGGCCGCAGCCCTGGCGGATTACGAGCAGGCTATCGAACTGGACGAGACTAACGCCGCCGCATATCTCGGCCTGGCGGATGTTTATATCCGGAGTGGCGAGTACGATAAAGCCTTAGAGATTCTAAAGCGGGGCTGGGAGAAAACAGGTGGTGATCAGAACATTGCCGACAAAATCTCGGAAATTGAAAGCGGGACGATTACTGATTCCTCCGGCAGAATTAGGCGCAGTTCTACTTATGATGCTGCAGGAAATTTAATCCATTACACTGAATTTGCATATGATTTTCAAGGATGGATAGTGTCTCAAACTGACTATTATCTAGAGAGTAATTCGACAGAATATACTGAAATGGTATATGATAAAAATGGGAATATTGTTAAAGAAAATATTTATGATTCAAGGAGCGAATTGATAGGATATTCCTTGAATGAGTATGACACTGCCGGAAGAGCAGTAAAGAGTAGTTGGCATTCGCCAGACGGCACGCTTGAATGTTATACTGAATATGAACATGACAGTGATGGAAAAATCACAAAACAGAACGATTATGATAGTGATGGAAGTTTATTAGAGTATTATATATGGATTTATGATGACGCAGGCCGAAGGACGAAATACATCCACTATGATGTCAATGGACAACTGCTTTGGTATTGGATCGATCAGTACGATGATCAAGGAAACTACATCGGGCATGAGCAATATGACGCTGATGGGAATTTGATAACAGTTTCCGTTGATAAATAGATCTGTTGACAAGTTATTCTGCGGGATAAGAATAGATTGGGAGAGCGAATATGGAAAGTAACTATCAGCTCGGCTCCATTGTCTTTGACTACTGGACCATCAAGCGAAAAATCGGGGAGGGTAGCTTTGGCCGGGTCTTTGAGATCCAGCGGGAGGATTTTGGCCAAGTCTACCGCGCCGCCCTGAAGATCATCACCGTCCCCCAGAGCGAAGCGGAGTTGCGCGGCGCCATGGATGAGGGCATGACCCAGGCCCAGGCAGAGCAGTACTTCTACAGCGTGGTGGAGGACATCGTCCGGGAGTTCGCCATCATGGCCCGCCTGAAGGGCACCGCCAACGTGGTCAGCTACGAGGACCACACCGTAAAGCGGCACACCGATGGCGTCGGCTGGGATATCCTGATTCGGATGGAGCTGCTGAACCCTCTTCTCCCTTACGCCTACGCTCATCCATTCTCCAGGCGGGACATCATCCGACTGGGCATTGATATGTGCAAGGCACTGGAGTTGTGCCAGAAGTACAATGTGATCCACCGGGATATCAAGCCGGAGAACATCTTTGTCTCTGACAACGGCGACTTCAAGTTGGGGGACTTCGGCATCGCCCGAACCATTGAAAAGACCATGTCGGGGCTGTCCAAAAAGGGTACCTACAACTATATGGCCCCGGAGGTCTACCGCAGCGCGGACTATGGCTTCGGTGTGGACCTCTACTCGCTGGGTATCGTGCTGTACCGGCTGCTGAACAGGAACCGGGTCCCTTTCCTCCCGCCGCCCCCTGAGCCGATCACTTTCCACAGCCGGGAGCTGGCGTTGGCCAAGCGCATGGGCGGCGAGGCTATCCCCGCTCCCTTCTACGCCGAGGGCCGGCTGGCGGAGATCGTGCGAAAGGCCTGCGCCTATGACCCAAAGGACCGCTATTCCAGCCCCGCCCAGATGCGCCAGGAGCTGGAGGCGATCGTGTACGACCAGGCGGATGTGGCGCTGATTTACCCGGACGGGGACGAACTGGCATTGGCCGAAAATCAGTATGCCTCCCAAACACCGTGTCCCAGCGGTGAGGCGGAGATGGGAACGGATGCATCCGCAACCCAGGCGATCTTTTCCGGCGGTGCGGAGGCCTCGGCGGACAGTTTGAACGACTCCAGGACGGAGAGCATCTTTCATGGCGCGGACATGGTGCGGCGGGAGGATACCTCCAAGACCGAAAGCATCTTTGGGCGGGACAAGTCTTCGGAGCAGCCGGTCAAAAAGGCCGTACCCGCGTCAAAGAAAAAGCCGGACGTCAAGACGTGGCTCATCGCCGTCGCCGCCTGTGCAGCCGTCCTGGCCTGTGCGGTTTTCTTTGTACAACATCAGCGCCGCTTGGAGGAGGAGAAGCTTGCGACCTATCAGCAGCTGATGAGCGACGGGACGGCCCTCTGTACCACAGACCCCGAACAGGCAAAAGAAAAGTTTCTGGAGGCCCAGGAACTGTACCCTGATGAGTCGGCGCCGTACACCTCCTATGCCTACGCGCTGTACTGTACCCGGGAGTATAAGGAGTGTGTGTCATACATAGAGGATGAACTGGCCTTGGGGAAGCAGTATGACGTCGATGTGCAGAGCAGGTTGAGCGAGATCCTGGGGGCGGCTTATTTCGAACTGGACGACTATGCGGCCGCAGCCTCCTTCTTCCGCCTGAGCACCGCAGGCGGAGACATCACTGTGTCGGCCATGCGGGATTACGCAGTATCCCTGGGCCGCTTGGGCGACATCGCTGCGGCGGACGAGGTGCTGCAGCGAATGTTTGCCGCCGGAGCCGCCGAGGGGGATGTGACTGCTTATGTGCAGGCGGAGGTGGATTTTGCCCAGGGGGACTATCTGGCGGCGGAGAGCGGCTTTCAGTCTGTTTTAAATTCCACACAGGACATCGTGCTGCAAAAGCGGGCGCTGCGCTCCCTGGCCGAAGTTTATCGGGACTGCTCCGCACTGGTGCGGATCAATGCATCCCCCATTTCCACACCGGCCACGAAGGAGGCAGAGATCCTGACATGGGGGATTGCGGAATTTGGCCTGCGCTATGACAGCACGCTCTGGGAGATGCTGGGGCTGGCCTATTTTGAGGCGTATCATACGGACACCTCCGTCTCCGCCAACTATTTGACAAAGGCGGCGGAGTGCTTTGACCGGGTGATCGAGTTGGGCGTGACGAAGGATTATCTCTACAGCAACCTTTACACGATTTATTATGAGTTGGAGGATTACGAGGCCGCTGAGCGGGCCCTGGAGGCCTACGAAGCCGCTTTCCCGGACGACTATATGCCCCATGCGCTGCGGGGAATGATGCTGATTACTGTGGAAAATAATAAGGGCCAGTCGGAAAGAGACTATTCCGCCGCCAAGAGAGAATATGAGACGGCTGGCGAGATGCTCCGTTCCTCCGACGACGCCACATATTATCAGCAGTTGGGAAGCTTGATTTCTCAACTCGAGCAGGAGGGCTGGCTATAACAGGGGCAGACATTACACAACTGGCAGGTGAAACATGATGAAGTTTTATGCGGCCTGTGGCTGTTCGACAGGAAAAATAAGGCGTAACAACGAGGACAACTTCTGTTTTCAAGGGAGGACGCTCCCACAGGACAATAACGGATTGTCTGAGATTCTGCAAGAATCGGGGGAGGTAGATGATTCCCGGTATTTCGGCGTCTTTGACGGCATGGGAGGGGAAGCCTTTGGAGATGAGGCGGCCTATCTGGCTGCGTCCGAACTGAAGCGGCGGGCCGATGAGCGCAGCGGCCCCGCAGAACGCGTTTTGCTGGAGACCTGTACTGCGGCAAATCAGAAAATATGTGCCGCCGCCCGTCGGCATGGGGCCGGGAGGATGGGCTCGACTGCAGCTATGCTGGGGCTGGATGGCCGACAGGCCTGCGTAGTGAACCTGGGCGACAGTAAGGTCTATCTGTTCCGCCAAAGAACGCTTCAGCAGCTGTCGGTTGACCACACGGATCAGGCCCTGATGCAGCTACATGGTGTGACAAATCGAAAACCAAGGCTGACCCAGCATTTAGGGATTGAACCGTCTGAGATGGTGATCGAACCAGCAGTTTGCCGAGTAGCCCTGATGTCCGGGGATCAGTTCCTTATATGCAGCGACGGATTGACAGACATGCTTTCTGTGGCTGAAATAGAAAAGATTTTACAAACTGTATCAAGCCCATTCAATCAAGTGGAAATACTGATTAACTCTGCATTATCACATGGAGGAAAAGACAATATAACGGTTATTAATTGCTTAGTCGAATAGTTGAGAAGAATACCATGTGCGTAATCAGTGGAACATAGCATATATCGGGAATTTCTGATTTCGCCATAGCTGTTATCTCTTGACAGTATCTTGGATTTTACTGAGAGCAATCTTGTGCTGGTGTTGTGGCCATACCCTGCTGTGCAAGGGTTTCCTCACCAGTTGGATTCTCTCTGTCCTGATGTTGCCCTCGCTGTTTGCTCAAATTTTTTGCTTTGTCGCCTTTTTCAGCAATAAACAATACTCCAATTTCGACTGGATAGCTGCTCCAAACGGGTACTGCTATCAGAAAAACATCTATTCAAAGTTGCTTTAGGAAACGGCACATTCTTTGTTTATTGCGGGGGAAAATTTGAGGCGCTGCGGGCGGGAAGGAACTGCTATAAAATTGGTTGTGGAAGGGCATGATTTTGCATTTCATTTTTACTGCCAATATGTTATACTAAAAATGAGGTGAGAAATGTGCGCTTTCAACCGTTTGTTTATGATGGGTCGAAGCGGCAAGTCCCCGTGATGATCGAGCGGATGGCTCAGAAGGATGCTGAGCTGACAAATGCGCATCCGCTGTGGCAGACCTCATGGACGAGTGAGTATTTGGGTGATCCAAGGCTTGAAAAATACGCGGCCAAAGTCGGCGATGAATTGATCTCTCTGGCAGCCTATGAGATACTTGAAAGCGCGCTGGTCGTCCATATTGTGTACATGGAGGCACAGCCGGAGTCAAATCCCACGCTCGATGAGGGAAATCCGAAGTATACTGGAATCGGGCGGCTGATGATTGCCTATGGAATTAAGTTGTCCATTGACAACGGACTAGCTGGCGATGTGGTGCTTGAGGCAAAAACAACGAGCCTTGCGAGACACTATGAAAAGGAGTTTGGAGCGATTCAGCTTCCAGCCTTCCAGTCCTCTGCGCCGAGGTATTTGATCGCGGATGAAGCGGCCAAACGGATTTTCTTTACCTATCTTG
>OIYT01001157.1_pt1 | contig 19972 bp, 23 predicted proteins | sample 1588201 | NCBI WGS metagenome assembly OIYT01 (sample SAMN03283260) | human gut metagenome | biome: human-associated habitat; material: feces | host: Homo sapiens | place: USA | collected 2013
GGAAATCTCGGCGGGATGTTCGCCAACAGCCGGGCCGGACAATTTGCGGGCGGCCTTATGGGAAAGGCGGGCGGTGCGCTGGGCAAGTTGACCATGCCGCTACGACAGGGCATCGCGGGCATTGGAGCGGCGGCTACCATTCAGGGCAGCATCTTCCAGCAGGGTCTTTCCGGCTTGCTGGGGAAAGCGGGAGGCGTGGTAAGCGGTATCGCAAACTCCGGTGCCGGGAAAGCTGTCGGGAGCATATTCAGCGGCGGGGCCGGTCTGCTGGGGAGTATCTATGGCCCCATTGCTGGCGGCCTCGGTAGTCTGCTGTCCGGGGCGCTGCCTATTGTGGGTGTGATCTCCGGCATCATCGCCGTGGTGAGCATCCTGACGGACAAGTTCGGCGGGCTGGACAAAATCGTACAGCGTGTGTTCGGCGACACGGGACTGGAAAAGTTTACGGTATTCAAGGACGCGCTGCTGGGATTGTTCGAGGACGGCGGTGTGGCAAAGGCGCTGCAACCGCTGCAGGAGAGCATCACCAATCTGTTCGGCGAGGACGCGGGCGCAGCCTTTGGAGGCATTACCACCATCCTGCAATCGGTGATGGGCGTGATCGGCCAGCTCGTGACCTTTTCACAGACGACGGTGCGGCCCATCATCGAAAGCATATTCGGCTTTATCACACAGACGGTGGTGCCGGTCATCCTGCAAACCATCACAGCGGCGGCTCCATCCATCGCATCCATCATCAGCGGCGTGGGTTCCGTGGTCATGACGGTGGCGCAGATCATCGGCGAGGCAATTCAGTTCCTTATGCCGATCATTCAGACGGTGATCACGGTGCTGCTGCACATTGGTCAGGTAGTGGTTCCGGCGGTGCTGGCCGCCATCGGTGTCTTTGCCGAGGGCATCAGCAGCGCGATCAACGGGGTCAAGACCATCTTTGAGGGCGTGATCAACTTCATCACCGGCGTGTTCTCCGGCAACTGGCGTATGGCGTGGGAGGGTGTGAAATCCATCTTCGTGGGCATCTTCAATACGCTGGGCGCTCTGTTCAAGACCCCCATTAACGCGGTGATCGCCCTGATCAACAAGGCAATCGCAGGCATCAACAGTCTCGGCATTACCATCCCGGACTGGGTGCCGCTGCTGGGCGGCAAGTCGTTCTCCATCAATATCCCGGAAATCCCCATGCTTGCGCAAGGCGGCTTTACAAACGGCGCAAGCATCGCGGGCGAGGCCGGAACGGAGGCGGTGATCAGCTTCCAGCGGGCGGCCCGGCGGGACAATCTGGACATCTGGGCAAAGGCCGGGCAAATGCTGGGCGTGAAGCCGGTGGAGCTGGCGGAAATCGACGGCGGCGGCTCCGGCGGCGGAGGCGACATGACCTTTGCGCCGGTGATCAACATTCAGGGCAGCGCCGACCGCAGCATGGTGGAGGAGGCTCTGGCCGAGGCGCAGGCACGGTTTGAAGCGTGGTATCTCCAGATGCAGCGCAGACAGGCCCGCACGGCATACTGACGGGAGGAAACGCGATGTACACGACCAAGAGCGGCGACACATGGGATGTGATCGCCAAGGAGGTATACGGCAGCGAGTACCACGCCGACGTGCTGATGGCGGCCAATCCGCAGGAGATCGACACGTTTATCTTCAACGCCGGGGTGGAGCTGAACACCCCGGCGCTGGAGGAAGAGCGGGACGGACTGATGCCGCCGTGGAAATACGAGGCGAGCTATGATTGAGACAAGACGGCTGGCGCTGGATGTGCGCTACAACAGCTACCCTTTTGCCGGGCAGGTGGGCGGAGACATCGAGAGCCTGACCTACACCGACAGCGCGGCGGACAACAGCGACAGCATCGACATCACCATCAACGCGCAGGACAGGAAATGGCTGCTGGGCTGGATGCCGGAAAAGGGCGCGACGCTGCGGGCGCGTGTTCTCGGCTACAACTGGGAACGGCAGGGCCAGCGGAGCATCATGGAGTGCGGGTTGTTCGTGCTGGACGATGTGAGCTTTTCGGACGCGCCGACGACCTTGCAGGTGGGCGGCGTGAGCAAGCCCAGCGACAGCGACTTTTCGGAGCTGGAGCGGGACGTGATCTGGAAGAACACCAGCATCAAGCGTATCGGCGCAAAGATCGCCGCGCGGTACGGCCTTGCGTTCACCTACGATGCCGACGACTACGACATCGAGTGCGACGAGCAGGACGGCACGGACAGCAGCTACTACAACAGCCTGTGCAAAAACTACGGACTTATCCTGAAAGTGTACGCCCGGCGGCTGTGGGTGTATGACCGGGAGAAGTACAAGGCAAAGCGGGCCGTGCGCACCTTTGACCGCTCGCAGATCAGGCCGGGGAGCTTCGGCTACACCACCACCCTGTCCGGCACCTATACCGGCGGGTACTTCAATTACACGGACGCGGACAAGGACATTGACATCGAGTGCAGCGTGGGCGGCGGCTCGCACACCAAGAGCGTGAACCGGCGGGCTACCAGCGTATACGATGCCAGCGTCCAGCTCTGCGCGGAGCTGAACAGCGCCAACCACGGGACGGTGAAACTACGCTTCGGCGTGGACGGAGACTGGAGGGTAAGCGCGGGAAACTGCATCGCGCTGACGGGCTTTGGAAACCTGAACGGGAAATACTTTGTGGACAAGGTGACGCACAAGGTCAGCAGCAACGGACTGACCACCGACTTTGAGTGCAGCGGCATCGGCCCGACGTTCCATTCGTGGGACGTGGGCGGCAAGATCGTGTATCACGAAAAGACGGCAGACAGCGGCGTGAGCTATGACAGCACCTACGCTACCACCAGCCCGGCGGCGGGCGCAGCCAGCGCGGCGGCAGGCGGCGAGGCGGGACAGGCGATCACGCTGAACAAGGCTCCGCTGTATGTTTCCAGCACGGCAAAGAACAAGGCGGGAACCAAGACCGGCACCTACTGGCTGTACGACGGTATCCTGATCAACGGGCGCTACCGCGTGACAAACAGTGCGGCGCGGTGCGGAAAGCTGCCGGTGGGCCAGAATGTGACGGGCTGGGTGCCTGCGAGCTACTGCATCGCCAGCGAGGAGGCGAAGAAGTAATGGCGGGGACAAACCGAACCGGGCGCGTGAGCGCCATCGACTATAAGGCGGGAACCTATGAGGTGACCTACTTTGACCGGGGGAAAAGCGTGACCCGCCAGATCAACGCTATCAGCAACGGCGAGTACAAGATGCCGAGCATCGGGCAGGTGGTGAGCGTGAGCCACAACAGCAACGGAACTGCGGCGGGAACCACCACCGGAACGGTGTGGAACAAGACCAACACCCCGGCGGAGGGCTACAAGGGCCTGTTCCGAAAGGAGTACGCCGAACGAAAGGGGCTGGCTTATGAGCGCTACGACGAGAACACCGGCGTTTACACCCAGTATGTGAACCGACGGACGGGGCGCACCTGCAACGGCGAGATATACGATGAGGCGAAAGGCGCAATCAGCCTTGTGGCGGGCGGGCAGTTTCAAGCCAAGAGCAGCGCCGCCAGCATGAGCCTGAACGCCAAAACCGGCGTTGGCATCGTGGCGGGGACAACGGTGAGCATCGAGGCCGGAACCTTTGTGAGCATCGAGGCCGCAGGCGCTTTGAGTGTGACGGCGGGAGGCAAGTACACATTCGCCGCAAAAAAAGGCGCAAAGATCGAGGTAGAGGGTGGCGACGCGGAGATCACCATAAACGGCGCAACTGTAAAGGTGACGGAGGCCGGGGATGTGGAGATCGGAAGCCCCACCAAAATCAGCCTGACAGCCCCGGAGATCAACGCCACGGCGGCGAGCGGAGACATCACCATCAACGGCGTGAGCCTTGTGAACCACACGCACATGAGCGGCGCGGTGGGAAAGCCGGATAAGTAAGGAGGGGCGAAAAGTGGCATTGGGAAGCTACATGGGCATGACGTTCACGGTGAGCGACCGGCGCATCCTGACACCGAGCGGGCTGAAAGGCCAAGGGGGCAGCGATTGGGCGACCCACAACCGGACAGGCGCACGGGCGCGGAGCCAGTGGATTGCCCCGAAGCTGCGGAAATACCAGTTCGATCTTTTGCTGCGGGCGCAGGACGGGGTAAACCCGCGAAGTGTTCTGCGGCATTTTCAGCGCATGGCGGAGACCAACGCGGCGGACTGGTTCATCGTGGGCGGCTCGCCGGTATCGCCGTATCCGTTCAAGATCACGGACATCGGCGACGAGTGGGGCGCGGTGCTGCACGGCGGCGCGATGGTGGAGTGCAAGGTGAGCCTGACCATCGAGGAATACCTGTAAGGAGGCAGCCATGTTATCAACGGAAAACGCGGTGATCGAGATACTGCCGGGGAGCGCAAACGACAGTACGGCGGCGGAGGTGTACCGCAATTTGCAGGTGCTTTACGCCACGAGGGCCGGAGAGCAGGCGCTTGACCGGGAGTTCGGCATCGACGGGACGATTATCGACTGCCCGCAGGAAAATGCGCAAGTCCTGCTGGCGGCGGAGTATGTGCGCAAGACAGAACAGTATGAGCCACGGGCGCGTGTCGTCCGTGTGGAATGGACTGCGGAAAAATCGCAGGACGGGAATATGATACCAAAGGTGGTGATCGAGCTTGTCTAATATCGCTGAATTGGCAAACTGCCCGGAGCTGAGTTTCATCGAAAGCATGACTTTGCAGGAGACGGAAGAACAGCTCCGCGAGCTGTACACCAAGTATTACCGGGAGGCCACAGGAAAGGAGCCGGAGATCGGCGAGGCCGACCCGCTGAACCTGCTGATGAAAGCCTTTTGCGCGATGGAGTATCAGACGATGCAGTACGCCGACGCAAAGGGACGGATGGAAATGCTGAAAACCAGTACCGGAGACGCGCTGGATGCGCTGGCCGCTCTTGTGGGGCTGACGCGCAAGGAGGCAAACCGGGCCACGGCGACGGTGCGCTTTACGCTTTCGGAAGCGCAAAGCGGCGCGACGGCCATTCCGACGGGAACGCGGGTCAAGAGCGAGGACGGGAAATACTTCAACACCGTGGAATACGGCGAGATAGCGGCGGGAGAGACCTACACCGACGTGGTGGTGCAGGCGGAGGAGGCCGGAGCGGACAGCAACGGCATTCTGTCCGGCGGCATCAAGATACTGGTTGACCCAATCGCCTATGTTGCCAGCGTGAGCAACACCACGCCAAGCACCGGCGGACTGGACGCAGAGGACGACGACAGCCTGACACGGCGCATCTACCTCGCCCCCAGCGTGTATAGCTGCGCCGGGCCGCGCGATGCCTATGAATACTACGCGCGGGAGTGGCGGGGTGATGTAGCTGACGTGCGCATCGTCAGCCCGCTGCCGGACGAGGTAAATATCTACTTCGTGATCGAGGACGAGAACGGATTGCGCGTCCCCAACAGCACGGAGCTGACGGCCATGGCGGCCTATCTGGACGACGAGACCATCCGCCCGCTGTGCGACAAGGTGACGGCGCTGGCCCCGGACGAGGTGGAATACGCCATCACCGTGAAATACTGGATCGCGGAAAGCGACCAGCGAAGCGTGAGTGAGATACAAAGCCGCATCGCGGCGGCGGTGGCGGACTTCCAGACATGGCAAAGAAAGCTGGGGCGAGACATCAACCCGACGGAGCTGATCGCCCGGCTGCGGGAAGCGGGGGCCAAGCGGGTAACGCTGACCGCCCCCGTAGACACCGTGATCGACACCACGGAGCTGCCGAAATGCACGGGGGCCACCGCCACCTATGGAGGGCTGGAGGATGATTAAGAGCCTGAAAAATGCCCAAATCGCCGACGGCTTGCCGCGCATTCTGGGAGAACAGCCGTGGGTAAAGGCCCTATCCATGGCGATGCTGGAGCTGCACCAAAAGACGATGGGCTATATCGCGGGAAGTCAGATATACACCGCCATCGACACCGTGGCCGAGGAGGTGCTGGACGCGCTGGCCGTGAACTGGAAGATCGACTGGTACGACACAGGGTACGACATCGAGCAGAAGCGGCGCATCGTCAAGACGGCGCTGAACATCCGGCGAACAATGGGAACTGCGGGAGCTGCAAGAACGCAGGCCGACGCGATCTATCCGGGAACAAAGCTGGAGGAATGGTTTGAGTACGGCGGCACCCACGGAAAGTTCAGACTGCGGGTAAACATCACCACCGTGGAGGAGCGGCAGAAGTTCGCCGCCATGACCATCGCGGAGATCGAACGTCGGCTCGCCGCTGCCAAGCGGTTCAGCGCACATCTGGAGGAAGTGGAATATTACGATGCGGGCGGCACCGCAACGGCCTACGGCATCGCGGCTATGGCTGGCGCGGCGGTGGTTGACTTCGGCAGCGCATCGAAATTCTAAGTCAGGAGGAAACGAAAAGTGGCATGGAAAGGCGTTATCACCAACAGCGGCAGTGAGCTGCTGGCACAATGGACAGCGGGAAAGACGCTGACCATCACCCGCGCGGCGGCGGGAACAGGCCGCGTGAGCGAGGCGGCGATGCTGGCGCAGACGGCGCTTGTGAGTGAAAAGCAGACAGTCAGCATCCTGTCCAACAAGACAACGGCGCAGGGGCAAAAGCTGCAACTGCAAGTGACACCACTGGCGACGGGATACCCCCTGAACCAGCTTGGTATCTGGGCAAAGCTGGACAGCGGCGCGGCAAGGCTGATCGCCCTATTTCAGACGGATACGGACGCGGGCGTGGAAATCCCCAGCAAGACGGACGTGCCGGACTATGTGTACACATTCTACGGGCTGCTGGAGTTTACGGGCAGCGGCGGGACGCTGCAGGTGACCATCGACGCTTCGGCGCTGGTGACAGCAGAAAGCATGGCGGCTGCCATCAAGGCACACAACGAGGATGAAAACGCGCACAAGGGTATCCGTCAGGCCATTACGGACAAGCAGGACAAGATCACCGCCAGCGGTATCCTGAAAGGCGACGGCAAGGGCGGCGTTACGGCGCAGACGTTCGACACGGTGCCGACGGAGAACAGCGACAAGCTGCTGACCAGCGGTGCGGTGGCGGCGGCTCTTGCCAAAAAGGCGGGGCTGGGGACAGACGGAAAGGTGCCGGTCAGCCAGCTCCCCATCAATACGCCGGGCGGCGTTGCGGGCATCGGAACGGACGGCAAGGTTGGCACCGGCCAGCTCCCTGTCAATACGCCGGGCGGCGTGGCAGGTCTCGGCGCGGACGGGAAGATGGACACCGATCAGCTCCCCATCAATGTGCCGAACGGCATCCCGACGCTGGGGGCAGACGGCAAGCTCAGCGCGGACAGTCTGCCGCAGATAGGCATGACGGCGCAGATCGTTGTGACCGCGCCCACCGGCTCCACGGTGACGGCCACGCTGGGAACCAAGGTATACACCGCAACGGAGAGCGGCGGAAAATGGACGTTTGATGTGGAGGACTACGGAACATACACCATCAAGGCCACCAAGAACGGGCAGACTGCCACGGATACGGTGACAGTCTCCGTGGTGCAGCAGTACACGGCGACGCTATCCTACTTCACAGCGACCATCCACGTAAGCATTGACAGCGGCTCCACCGTCACCTGCACCAAGGGAAGCAAGACGCAGAGCAAAACGGCATCTGCAACGGGGACGGTGGACTTCACCGTGACGGAAAGCGGCACCTACACCATCACCGCCACCAAGAACGGAGAGACGGCGGAGGATACCGCGACCATCACGGCGGACGGACAGACGGTAAATGTGAAGCTGGCCTATCGGCACATCTACGGCGTGGTGTGGGATGGAACCAGCACGACGGTGTGGAGCCGGACGGACGAGGCCGCCAGCTTCGTGAACCCGACCCCGTACCGGGCGGGGGCAACCAGTTACGGAAGCCCATTTGACAACCTGTACCCGTGGAGCGGGATGGTGCGCGTGACGGATGCGGTGGCCGGTGAGCTGGTGGCTATCCCGAAGTTCTGGTACAAGTGGACAAAGAGTGGGAACAGCCTGAAACTCCAGATCGCGGATAAGGAAACGGACGGCTTTCACGTCTCCCCCGCCCACGCAGACAGAGGGGATGGCGCGGGCGAGCGAGACATTGTGTACGTTGGCCGCTATCACTGCAACACCAACAACTACAAGAGCCAGTCCGGCGTAAAGCCGAAAGCGAATATCACACGCAGCGCGGCCCGCACGAGCATCCACAATCTGGGGAGCAACATCTGGCAGAGCGACATTCAGATGCGCATGACGATCTGGATGCTGTACCTTGTGGAGTTCGCGGACTGGAACAGCCAAAAAACCATCGGCAAGGGATGCGGCAACAACAGCGCAACGGAGAATATGGGCTATACGGACAGTATGCCATATCATACCGGAACGACGCTTGCGAGCCGGGACAGCTACGGTCTCGGTACGCAGTACCGCTACATCGAGGGTCTGTGGGACGGCGTGTTTGACTGGGGCGACGGCTGCTACTACAACAGCAACGGCCTGAACATCATCAACACGCCCAGCAGTTTCAGTGACAACAGCGGCGGCACCGCCGTGGGCGTTCCGTCGAGCGGATGGCCCAGCGCCTTTACCGTGGCAACGGTGGCCGGGCTGGAATGGGTTATCTATCCCACGGCATCGGGCGGGAGTGAGACGACGTATTCGGCGGATAGCTGGGTCTTCAATGCTTCCAACCCGTGTCTGCACTTCGGCGGTAACTATAACCAGAACGGGAACCACGGGCTGTTCTACGTGAACTACAACAGCGCGTCCAACTCGAACGCGAACATCGGCTGCCGCGTCCTTTTATGGACTGGCTACCCACCTCCATACCCGGCAACGCAAAGACCCGCGCCGGGGCGCGGACATCCTCGGCACCCCTTGGTGCAGATAAGCCATCAGGACACGGTTTAGTACACTCCCGCAACCTGCGGGGGCGGTGGAAAGACCGTGAGGCTAAAAGGAGGAAAACATTCCTGATGAAACGAGCAAACAACCTATTTCCAAAGCTGGTATCGGAAGAAAACCTGCGGCTGGCGATCTTCGCTGTGAACGTGACACACCGCTTCCATCCGCACCACAGGCCAAACCGGACGGTGGCACGGGTGGAGGCGGACGTTGACCGCTATGTAAAAGAGCTGCGGGAGATCATTACAGGCGGTTACGAGGCGAACGAGCCGAGGCTTGCGCGACGCTGGGACAAGAGCGCCGGAAAGTGGCGGGACATATCGGAGCCGAGACTGTGGCCTGACCAGTATGTGCATCACGCGGTCATTCAGGTGTTGGAGCCGATCATGATGCGGGGCATGGACAATTTCTGCTGCGGGAGCATCCGAAACCGGGGCATCCATTACGGCGTTCGAGCCATCAAGAAGTGGATGCGGACAGACCCAAAAGGGACGAAGTACGCCGAGGAGCTGGACATCCACCATTTCTACGACAGTTTGACGGCGGAGACGGTGATGAAGCGGCTCCGGCGGCTGGTGAAAGACCGGCGAATGCTGGAGGTATGCGAACGGTTGATGAAGCACGGCATTCTGATCGGCGCTTACTTTTCCCAATGGTTTGCCAACACGGTGCTGCAACCGCTTGACCGGCTGATACGGGAAAGCGGTCTGTGCGACCACTACCTGCGGTACATGGACAACTTTACCCTGTTCGGGCGGAACAAGCGGAAGCTGCGGCGGCTGCGGGAGCTGATCGAGAAATGGCTGGCGGCACACGGCCTGCGGCTGAACGGCAAGTGGCAGCTCTATCCGACAGCAAAGCGGACGGTGGCGGCGCTGGGGCATCGCTTCGGGCGAGGGTATACCCTGCTGCGGAAACGAAACATGGTGCGCCTGAAACATTCTCTTTCCGCCTGCCGCCGTGCCATGCGGCGGCACCACGCGATCAAGCCCGCATTGGCGCAGGGGCTTTTATCCAGACTGGGCCAGATGAAGCACTGCAATCACGTCCACTTTTTCCAGAGCTATGTGGAGGCGGGTTTGCAGCGGAAATTGAAATGCGTGGTCAGAGAACACGCAAGAAAGGAGCGGGCAAGATGGAATACGTCTACGGAACAAGCGTTATCGGCGGCGTAGAACGGGAAAACCTGAAAATCGTGGGCGGCCCCGCGCTGCGGGAGGGTGAATACCTGACCACGGTGCGGGAGTACGACGACAGCAGCATCACAGACCGCTGCCGCATCGACCGGCACTATCACAGCGACACGGACGAGGACGGGACGCGGTACGACTTCTATACCATCAGCGAGCATTACCGGTATGTGGAAAGGATAAAGGTGATGGAAGAAACGAGAAAAGCAACGGAGATCGCCTTTGTGACGCTGGCGGAGAGCGGAAGCATCGATGCTGTGACTGCGGGGGAGCATAAGAGCCTGTTTGAAACGTGGCAGACCGGCGTTGCTTACACAGTGGGGCAGCTGCGCAACTGGGGGGACAAGCTGTACAAATGCGTACAGGCGCACACCTCGCAGGCTGGATGGGAACCGGACAAGGCGGTGTCGCTTTGGTCGGCGGCATCTGACCCGGCGGAAGAATGGCCGGAATGGAGCCAGCCGGTGGGGGCGCATGACGCTTACGCAAAGGGCGACAAGGTGAGCCACAATGGAAAGCATTGGACATCAACGGCGGATGCCAATGTGTGGGAACCGGGGGTATACGGCTGGACGGAGGCGACGGCGTGAGCAGCCATTTGCAGATCATCGCAGAGCTGGAGGCGCTTGTGGAAATGCAGGTGCGTACCGTCCGGGTGCTGGCGACACGCCTTGCGGAGCTGGGCGACACCGTGACCGGGCGAGACGAGATCGCGGAGGCCGACGAGGCATACCGCAGGGCCATCGGCGGGGACGAATGGTCGGAGTGAAAGCAGGAGGACAGGAAAATGTACATCAACGCGGACACCATCATTAAGGCGGCCAGCCTTTTGGGAGCAATCGGAGCGCTGGTCGCCGCCATTGTTTCCGTGTACAAGGTCATTGAGAGCAACAAAAAGCAGAGCGAGTTCATCAACGCCATTCAGGAGGAGCAGACGCTTATCTGCTATGGCCTGCGCGGCGCGTTGCAGGGGCTTGTGGAGCAAGGGTGCAACGGGCTGTGCAAGGATGCGCTGGACAAACTGGATAAGCACCTGAATAAAAGCGCGCACCCGCACATCAAGGAGGACTGACATGGCGGGAAAACGAACGCAGGCAAAGACGAAAGGCCGGAAGAAGCGCATGGGAACCATGGACTTTATTCTGCTGATCGTCTTTTTGTGTCTGACGGTATTCACGATAGCCATGATCGCGCTGTTTACCGTGTACGGCTCCGTGCCGGATACGCTGATCACCTGCGTGTTCGCCACGCTGGGCGGCGAGTGCGGCATCCTTGGCTGGATAAAGACCACCAAGGAGAAGAAGCAGGACAGGCGGTGGCAGCTTGCGGACATGAGACGGGAAAAGGAGGAGGCGGAACGGATTGCACAGCAGACAGAGGAACCGTGAGGAGGGATAGATCATGCTGGCAGGAAAGAACAACGAGGAGAAAATCTGGAATTATCTGAAAAGCGCGGGGCTGAACGACTTCGGCACCGCCGGTCTGATGGGAAACCTGTATGCGGAGAGCGGCCTTATCCCGAACAACGTGGAGAACCTATACGAAAAGAGACTTGGCGTGACCGACGCAAGCTATACGGCGGCGGTGGACAGCGGCAAGTATCAGTTCTTCGCAACGGATAAGGCGGGCTATGGCCTCGCCCAATGGACATACTGCTCCCGCAAGGCAGAGCTGCTGGACTATGCCCAATGCTGCCGAAAGAGCATCGGCGATCTGGAAATGCAGCTTGATTTCCTGATGAAAGAGCTGCGGGAGGGCTATAAGGCGGTGCTGGCCGTGCTGAAAACGGCTGGAAGCGTCCGGGCAGCATCGGACGCGGTGCTGCTGAAATTTGAGCGCCCGGCAGATCAGAGCGAGGCGGCGCAGGCCCGGCGAGCTGCGTTCGGCCAGAAGTATTACGACAAGTATGCGGCAGGGAGCGCCGCAGGAAGCGGAGGAAAGCCTATGACGGAACAGGAACAGCGGCAGAAGATCGTGAGCATCGCCCAGAGCTACATCGGATGCAAAGAGAGCGACGGAAGCCACAGGAAGATCATCGACCTGTACAACAGTCACAAGCCGCTGGCCCGTGGCTACGCCGTGAAGTACACGGACGCATGGTGCAGCACGTTCGCAAGCGCCGTCGCTATCGCGGCGGGAATGACCGACATCATCCCGACGGAGTGCGGCTGCGGAAAGCACATCGAGCTGTTCAAGAAGCTGGGGAGCTGGCAGGAGGACGACGCTTATGTGCCGAAGCCCGGCGACTATATTTTCTACGACTGGCAGGACAGCGGCGTGGGAGACTGCACCGGCAGCGCCGATCATGTGGGCATCGTGGAAAAGGTCAGCGGGACAAGCATCACCGTCATTGAGGGCAACTACTCCGACAGCGTGAAGCGCCGCACCATTTCTGTGAACGGACGGTACATTCGCGGCTACGGCGTACCGAAGTACGGCGGAAAGGAGGCGACCGGCGGCGGGACTGCGACGGACGCTGCACCGACCAAGGGCGGCGGGTGCAAGGTGGGCGACATCGTGAACTTCACCGGCGGGAAGCACTACACCAACGCGAACGCGGCCAGCGGCACGGCCTGTAAGCCGGGCAAGGCCAAGGTCACGCAGGTGTACCAGCCGGGCAAGGCGAAGCATCCGTATCACCTCGTCGCCGTGAGCGGCGGCGGAAGCACCGTGTACGGCTGGGTGGACGCGGCGGACATCGGCGGCTCTGCCTCCGGCGGGACGCGCACGCACACCGTCGTTCGCGGGGATACGCTGTGGGCGCTGGCAAGTACCTATCTTGGAAGCGGGAGCCGCTACAAGGAGATCATGCGCCTGAACGGCCTGACTTCCGAGATCATCCATGTCGGGCAGGTGTTGAAGATGCCTGCCAAATAAGAGAGGAAGACGTTTATGGAACTGACGCTCAATATTTCGGCCATCGTCGCCATCATCGGCGCGCTGACCGTACTGACCAACATCATCGTGGAGGTCCTGAAACGGGCCACGTGGGAGAAGATGCCCACGAACCTGCTGGCGATCATCGTCGCCATGGTGCTGACGCTGGTGGCCTTCTTCGGGTATATGGCCTTCATGGGCTACGCCGTCATGTGGTATTACGTTGCCGCCGCCGTTGTGGTGGGCTTCGCGGTGGCCTACGCTGCCATGTTCGGCTTCGACAAGCTGAAAGAAGCGCTCGGTCAGATCAAGAAAAATAACGAATAAGTGAGAAATCCCCCGGCGGAGGTCCAGAGAACGGACATCTGCCGGGGGATTTTTGTTTAGGCGCGCCTGCTCAGGTACAGCACGTGCGAGATATAATATTCCAGAGCGAAATCGCTGTCCGCTGCGACGTTCTGCTCCATGGCTTCACGCATCGCGGCGGCGGTGCTGCCGTCGAAGTCGTCCATGGTGAACAGGTCCACAATGCCGGGGCACACGATCTGCTCCTGGCACACTTCCTTGAAGCGGAAGGCAAGCTCCGTGCGCTCCTGCTCCCCTCGCATCAGCCCGGCAATCAGGCAGGCCCGGAGGGTACGGCGGAAGTCTTCGGAGTTGCACAGCTCACGCATGGGGTAGCCCGCGAGAAAGTCGAGGCGGCGGAATGGAACATCATAGCTTGCGAAGATGGTGTGGGTCTTGCCGGAGGGGTGAACATAGCCCCACCGGCTGTCATAGTCACGGTATGCGGCGACGGCTCCGGGGTAGTCCGGCTCCTTCAAAGCCAGCGTGGCCAGGCGGATAGCCTCGGACAGGTTGACGCCGTGGGCCGCGATCAGCGCGGAACCGGAGGCGGTCAACTCCAACAGCCTGCGGCTGGGGCTGATACGGAAGCCGTCGGCCAGAAGCCGGGCGGCCTGCTGCTCCTTGGTGCCGCCGACCGAAAGGCCGCGCTTGCGCAGAAGCTCCTTCATGGCGTCCTTCGTGTAGAGCACGGAAAGCGTCTGCCCTGCGCCCGCGTTCTGCACGAAGCCACGTCGGACCAGAACGCGCCGGACCTCTGCCTTACTGCCGAAGTCTGAGGCGTCCAGCACATCCGGCGTGAATGGGCGTGAGCGCTGTGGGTCCATGAAGCGGATGGTGTAGAAAACAGCCCTGGGGTCGCGGTGCTCGCCTGCCGCGATCTCTGAAAAGGCCGGAAGCACGGCGGGATACAGCAGATCGGCGGTGTGTGGGACGCTGCCGGAGCTGTTGACACGCGCCGGGGGCTTACGAAATGAGAATAGGCCCATGTTCTCCCCTCCACATTTTTTATATTTTTGCGCATTTATGGGATATTACCATAAGAATATCAGAGAATATGGTAAAGTCAAATAAAATATGGGAATATCACATAGCGAGGAGAGGCGAACACTTGAAGATCATCAATCTGGACGGACGGCGAAATGTATCTGGCGAGCGGGTCCGGCAAATGAGAACGAAGAAGCGTATGACACAGGCGGACTTGGCGGCGAAGGTGCAGACCACAGGCGTTATCCTGGAACAGGACGCCATAAGCCGCATCGAAAGTGGGAGCCGCATGGTGCAGGACTACGAGTTGCGCGCCCTGGCGGAGGTGCTGGGCGTCACCTCGGACTGGTTGATGGACGAGGAAGAAAAATAATTATGCCGTAGGCTTAAAGCCTACGGCATTTCTTTTTGCGGCGCTCTGAGCGCTTGACATTCTGCGCTTTTATGGGTTATTATCCCCCCAAAAAAGAAGGGAGCGCCCACAATGAGCAGCGAAAAAGGACGGAGATTTTCCCATCTGCGGTGGAAGGACCGGCTGAAAATTGAAAGAATGTTGAAGGAAGGCCACAAGGTAAAGGAGATTGCGGCGGCGCTGCACGTGGACAGCACCACCATCTACCGGGAGATCAAGCGCGGAAAGACGGTCCAGCGCACGACGGAGCTGATCGACCGGGAAATCTACTGCCCGGATGTGGCGGAGAACAAGTACCGGGCCAACCTTGCGGCCAAGGGTCCGGCGCTGAAACTGGGCAACGACTACAAGCTGGCGGCATACATCGAGCAGAAGATCGTGGAGGAACGGTATTCGCCGGAGGCGGTCCTGTTGAAGATCAAGGAGGAGCGGCTGACCTTCTCCGTGACGCTCTCCAAGTGGACGCTGTATTCCTACATCACCAAGGGCGTGTTCCTGGGCGTGACGAACAAGAACCTGCCGCGCAAGGGGAAGAAGAAAAACAAGGGGTATCGGAAGGTCCGGGCCGCGCACCTTCCACAGGGCGACAGCATCGAAGACCGCCCGGAGGAGATCGCGGAACGAGCGATGCCCGGAGACTGGGAGATGGACACGGTGGTATCCTGCAAGAAGGACGCGGCCCGGCTCCTGGTGCTGACGGAGCGGATGTTCCGCCAGGAGATCATCATAAAAATGCCGGACGGCACTACTCAGAGCGTCGTCCGGTCGCTGGACAGGCTGGAAAGGAAGCTGGGGTCGCGGATGTTCCGCCGGATATTCCGCACGATCACCGTGGACAATGGCAGCGAGTTCGCAGACTGCGAGGGCATGGAGCGGTCATGCCTGACAAAGCGGGCGCGGACGCACATATACTATTGCCATCCGTACAGCGCCTTCGAGCGCGGGAGCAACGAGAACGCGAACATCCTTATTCGGCGGTGGCTCCCGAAGGGGACGAAGCTCTCCGAGGTATCACAGGCGGAGATCAAGCAAATCCAAATCTGGATGAACAACTACCCAAGGGTGGTTTTAGGCGGGCGCTGTGCGAACACGGCGCTGGCCGAGTGGATGGCGGCGGAGGGCGTGCTGCTCCCGTTCGTTCATATTTAAGAGAAAAACGCACGCATAACACACGAAAATAGCACGGAAATAACACGATAAAGCATAGGCTACCGGCGAGACTTTGGCGGGTGGCCTTTTCGTGCTGCCAAAAATGCACAAAATAACGCAGAATAGTTTGTTGAAAAAGCACGGCATTTTTTGCTTGACTTTTTCTAGGTCCCATAGTAAATTAAATGCAGAAAAAAGTTTAACGCTTTTTTCTGCATTATTTTTTTATCTATTTCAGGGCTTGAAATGGGAGAAACGAGGTGACGAATGGTGAAGAAGCTGACGCTTGAGGACCGCAGAAAGATTGAACAGATGTGGAAGGACAACGCCTCCCCCTTAAAGATCGCCGCCGAGCTGGGTATCAGCCAGTGCACCGTGTACACGGAATTGAAGCGCGGGCAGGAGACCGACGAGCGGACCGGCGAGATGGTCCTGGACCATAACTTCCGCCCGGAGTACAAGGCCGAGCGGGGCGAAAAGACCTACCAAAGCAATCTGCGCAAGCGTGGCCGCCGTCCGAAGGCCGCGCCGAGCATGAAAGGAGCCTAAAGAAATGACCAACTTTGAAAAGATCACGCAGTCCCCGGAAGCACTGGGCGAGTTTCTTTCTTCGCTCCCTATGCTGGAAGGACCGTGGGACGAGGAGTTCCAGAGAAATTATTGCGCTGGATGCGGGCGCGTGAATTGCGATGCCGGAAGGGGCTGCCCCTACAAGAAACAGCGGAACAGCCCGGCATGGTGGCTGAGATTGGAGGCGAAGACGGATGCGGGCCAGTAAAGCGGACAAGTTCTATATGGGTATGCTGCTGGCGATCATCTGCTTCTGCTTCGGCCTGCTCCGCATCATGGACGAGGCAGACGCCCGCCGGGCGGCGGAGCGGGAGACGCTGATCATTGCCGAGCCGCCGACTATCGTGGCCCCGGCCTTTCAGCCGGTCAAGACGGTCTACTTCGAGCCGGACCCGGAGCCGGAGGAACCGGCGGCGGAGATGTTCACATTCAGAGAGGACGTGCCCCTGAGTGCGGAACTGCAGGAAGTCTTGTGGGACGCCTGCCAGGAACACAAGGTCGAGTACGCGCTGGCCATGGGCCTCATTGAAACGGAGAGCAGCTTCAACCCGGAGGCGGTGAGCTGTGTCGGCTGCTACGGCCTGATGCAACTCAATCCCGACTACTTCCCCGCCGACCTGTCACCGGCGGAGAACATTCAGTACGGCGTGGCTTTCATCGCTGAAAAGCTGGACCAGTACGCCGGGAACGTCGGCGCGGCCCTGACGGCCTACAATGCCGGGCACGACACGGGGAACCGCGAGTATGCCGAGAAAGTCATGGCGGCGGCGGAAAGGTGGAGAACAGAATGAAACTGCTGATCGGCGGAAGCCCGTGCACCCATTGGAGCATCGCACAGACCAAGAACCGCGAGACCGAGGCCAGCGGCATCGGCTGGGAGCTGTTCCTGAATTACCGCATCGCCCGCGATAAGTACCAGCCGGACTACTTCCTCTACGAGAATAACAAATCCATGTCTCCCGCCATCCGGGCGCAGATCACGGCGGAGCTGGGCGTGGAACCCGTGCTTATCAATTCCGCGCTGGTGAGTGCGCAGAACCGCCAGCGGCTCTACTGGGCCGGAAAGCGTAACCCAGACGGTACATACAGGCAAGTGCCGGTCGAGCTGCCGGAGGACCGAGGCATCCTGCTCCGGGATATTTTGGAGACCGGCTTCCCGTTGCGCGAGAAAGGCTATGCGCTTCAAACAGGACATGGCACTACGGCGGAAGACGCTATTGCACGCAGGCAACGGAACGCCGTGGCAGAGCCTGTTGCCATTAAGCCGCTGACTGAAAAAGAGATGGAATACATGGTGCGCGAGACCAAGGACGGGCGCAATCATTTCGGCTTCGATTATTTCCACGACGCCACAAAGGATAAGAGCGCCTGCGTGACAGCGAACACGCACAAGGGCGTCCCCTATAACGTATTGGCGGAGCCGGTGCGCATCGGCACCATCGAGAATGACGCGAGGAACCAGGACCATGACAGCCAGCAGTACCGCGTCTATTCGCCGGACGGAAAGAGCGTGACGCTCTGCGACAACGGCGGAGGGTTGGGAGCCAAGACGGGCCTTTATGCAACGCCAATCACTCCTCCCATGCAGGTGAACGAGGCAACAAAGCTGGGATACACAGTCATTCAGCCGGGCGAGTGTGTGGACCTTGCCATGCCGCAGAGCAAGACGCGGTGGGGCCGGGCCATGAAGGACAAGACCAACTGCCTGACGACCTCGTGCGAGTTCTACGAATACTGCGGCACAATCGACGCGCCGATCTATCAGGTGCGCGGTGGGATGATCACAGTCAAAGGACAAGAGTATCCTATCAAGCTGAGGGACGGCTGCTACATCATCCGCAAACTGACGGTCCGCGAGTGTATGCGCCTCCAAACGGTGCCGGAGACCTATGCTTTCCCCGTAAGCCCCAGTCAAGCCTACAAGATGCTGGGCAACGGCTGGACCGTAGATGTAATCGCGCACATCATGGGCCACTTTGAGGGGCTGACGGCGGAGCCGGTGGAGGTCCTGTCTATGTACGATGGCATGAGCTGTGGGCATATCGCCCTGGGCAAGCTGGGCGCAGAGATCGCCAGCTACCACGCAACAGAGATCGACAAGTTCGCCATTCAGACAACGCAGGCGAACTTCCCTGATGTGGTGCAACTCGGAGACGCCTTTCAGGTCCGGGAAGATGGCTGGACCTATGCAGGGCTTACCGGCGGGGCCTCGGAGGCGGCGGAATGAAGCGCACTGTGAAGGCGGACTACTCCCGCACGTGCGAGGGCTGCCGTTTTCTCGTTACAGAGCCGTGGCTGAAAGATGTTCCGTCCTTCCGCTGCGGCGCAGACGGAAGATGCAAGGGGTATATCGTCGGAATTGAACGGCTCCTGCCCTATATTCCGGCCTGGTGCCCTGAATTAAAGGAGACCTAAAGGATGAAATATGCTGTGATCGTTACCTACACCACCGGCGAGAGGACCGGCGCGACCGTGACGGCCAGCGGGTGCGCTGCCGCCTGGGACAAGGTTTTTGAAGTGTTCGATAAGGCCGATGTGCGCGGTGTGGAGCTGGCCGCGATCTTGACGCCGGAGAGGAGAAAGTGATGAACGTCGTTTCTTTTGGCGGTGGGACCAACAGCACCGCCATGATCATTGGAATGTACCTGCACAAAATCCCGATAGACCTGATCTTATTCGCCGACACCGGCGGAGAACAGCCGCACACGTATGAGTTCATCGAGACCTTCAACGGATGGCTGGAAAAGCATGGGCTTCCGCAGATCACCTCCGTGCAGTATCACGACAAGGACGGCAACCGCCTGACGCTGGAACAGGAGTGTATCAACAGCGGGACGCTGCCCTCCATCGCCTACGGCTTCAAGCGCTGCTCCCTCAAGCACAAGATCGGGACGCAGGAGAAGTTCTGCAACAACTACCAGCCGTGCAAGGATGTGTGGACCAGCGGCCAGCGCGTCCATAAGTTCATCGGCTACGATGCCGGGGAGACCCGCCGCATCCAGCACGCCGCCCCCATCGACGAGGTGGACAAGAAGTACGAAAAGCACTACCCGCTTTATGAATGGGGCTGGACCCGCGAGGAGTGCGTGCGCGTGATCGAGCGGGCCGGGCTGCCGAAGCCAGGGAAAAGCTCGTGCTTCTTCTGCCCTTCCATGAAGAAGAAGGAAATACAAGCCCTATGGGAAAATCACCCGGACCTGTTTCAGCGAGCCATCGACCTCGAACATGGAGCCGCCGCCACGAGCAGGACTGTCAAGGGCCTGGGTCGAGACTGGTCCTGGGAGAGCTACTACAACGAGTTCATGGCGAACAAGGAGTTCGAAGACGCGCAGATCACCTTCGACGAATTGTTCCCGGACAGCCCCGGCGGCTGCCTCTGCGGTGCTCCGTGCGGCTGCTACGACGGATAAGGAGGTGCGCCATGACTTATGAAAGAGCTGCTGAGATTTTGGACCCGGAGCACCGGGAGACATACGAGAGCCTTGAGATCGTGAACGAGGCTTGCCGGATGGGCCGGGCGGCTCTGTTCCGGCGGATGCCAGGATCGCCGCACCCGGACGGGGACGCGAACATCCTGGCC
>OIYT01001175.1_pt1 | contig 19771 bp, 11 predicted proteins | sample 1588201 | NCBI WGS metagenome assembly OIYT01 (sample SAMN03283260) | human gut metagenome | biome: human-associated habitat; material: feces | host: Homo sapiens | place: USA | collected 2013
TGGCAGGGCGCTTTCCTTATTCTTCAAACAATCCCAATTCGATCTTCAGCCGCAGGATGCGCAGCACGCTTTCGTCGATCCGCTCCTCCGTCAGGCTTCCGGCCTCGACCGCGTCGAGAATATACTGCGCGGCGGCGCTCAGGTCGCGCGGCTCGAGCAGCATATCGCAGCCCGCCTTGAGCGCGTTGAGCACGGTGTTCTTTTCGTCAAAAAGATTGACGATCGCGCCGATTTGCAGCGAGTCGGTGATCACAACGCCGTCAAAGCCAAGCTCCTCGCGCAGGATGCCCGTTACGATCTCCGGCGAAAGAGAAGCGGGGACGTCTCCGGTGACGAGACGATCCATCGTCAGGTGCGAGACCAAGATCATCTTCACGTCCGCGTCGATCGCGGCGCGGAAGGGGACGAGGGAGGTCTGGCGCAGTTGCTGCATCGTCTTATCCGAAAGGACGAGACCCTGCACGGTACTCTCCGCCTCCGCGCCCAGCCCCGGGAAATGCTTCACGCAAGCGGCGACGCCGCCCTCCTGCAATCCCTGCGTCATCGCCTCGACAAAGTCCGCGACCTTCTGCGGGTCGCTGCCGAAGGCGCGCTGACCGACCTCGGTGTTCGCGGGATCGGTCAAAAGATCCGCGACGGGTGCAAAGTCTACGCAGATGCCTGACGCGGCAAGCTGCTGCCCCATCGTCCGCCCCAGCGCGCGCACCGTTTCGGGATCGGAGGTCGCGCCGTAGACGGCCATGTTGTCCAGATAGTCCGTCAGGATCCCAGCCACGACGGAGGCCGTTCCGCCCTCTTCCATCACGCCGGTCAGCAGCGGGAGCTTGCTCAGCGCCTGCGCGCCCGCGATCATGTTTACGGTCTGGTCGTGTCCCTGAATGTTCTGCCGCTCATAGAGGATGCCGCCGACCGGCATTGCTTCCAGCGCGGCGCGCGTGTCGTCGCCGGCAAAGCTGACGTAGGAAATGCCCGTCAGAGTCTCCGGCGAGACGAAAAAGAGCTGATAGACCTTCTCCTCCAGCGTCATGCCGTCCAAAATTTCGCGCGCCTGCTGTAGCTCGGGCGCTTCCGTCACAGGCGGCTCCGTCGAGGGAGGCTCCGTTGTAGGCGGTTCGGTCGGCAGTGTCGTGAGCGGCGTGTCTATCGTCGGCTCATTTGTGGCGACCGTCGCCGCGAGGCCAACATCTGTCGGAGCCTCGGTCTGCGTGATCACGCCGCTGCGGTGGCGCGGCACGCCGATCCCTGCGCCCGTCACATGACGGATGAGCAGCGCGACCAGCGCGAGCGACAGGACAAGCAGCGCGCCGAGCAGGGCGCGCCGGTTCGGCACGCGATGTGTTTTCCGTTTTTTTCGGGGCTTCTGTTCCATGCGAAAAGCCCTCCCGTTTCTGTTTTTCTAACAGTATATCCCATTTTTTGACAAAAAACAAGCACGAAAACTGTCACGACCGCCGTTCTTGACTTTTTCGCCGAAAAGGGATATACTACATATAGTGGGTATTTGTGCGAATTTTTCACAAAATGTGTGAGGGCTGTATGGCAAAAAAGCAGAGCTACGGTAACGAGAGCATTACGACATTAAAGGGCGCGGATCGCGTAAGGAAGCGTCCCGCCGTCATCTTCGGATCGGACGATCTGACGGGCTGTGAGCACGCCGTCTTCGAGATCCTTTCCAACGCCATCGACGAGGCGCGCGAGGGACACGGCGACCTGATCATCGTCACGCGCTATGCCGACCGGAGCGTCGAGGTCGAGGACTTCGGACGCGGCTGTCCGGTGGACTGGAACGAGAAGGAGCAGCGCTATAACTGGGAGCTGGTCTTCTGCGAGATGTACGCCGGAGGCAAATACAATAACAATGCCGGAGATAACTACGAGTTTTCTCTCGGCTTAAACGGCTTGGGCACCTGCGCAACGCAGTATGCCTCCGCCTATTTCGACGCCCGCATCTACCGCGACGGATTTAAGTATTCGCTGCATTTTGAAAAGGGCAACATCGTCGGCAAGCTCGAAAAGGAACCGGCCGACCGCAAGAAGACCGGCTCGCTGTTCCACTGGAAGCCGGATCTCGACGTCTTTACCGACATCGACATTCCCGCGCAGTACTACCTTGACACGCTCAAGCGTCAGGCGGTGGTCAACGCGGGCGTGACCTTCCGCTTCCGCAATCAGGTGGGCGGAAAGTTCGAGACGACGGAGTTTTGCTACGAGAAGGGCATTTTGGACTATATCAATGAGCTGACCGAAGGCAATTCGTTCACCATGCCGCAGTATTGGGAGGCCGAGCGCAAGGGACGCGACCGCGAGGACAAGCCGGAATATAAGGTGAAGATCACGGCGGCCGTCTGCTTCTCCCGCGACCTGAGCCGTTTGGAATACTACCACAATTCCTCTTGGCTCGAGCACGGCGGCGCGCCGGACAAGGCCGCGCGCAACGGCTTTGTCTATGCCATCGATAACTACATCAAGCAGGCGGGGAAGTACACGAAAAACGAGTCGAAGATCACCTTCCAAGACGTGGCCGACTGTCTGGTGCTGGTGACCAACTGCTTCTCCACGCAGACCTCTTACGAGAACCAGACGAAGAAGTCCATCAACAACAAGTTCATTCAGGAGGCGATGACGGAGTTCTTCCGCAGCCGCCTGCAAGTCTATTTCATCGAAAACAAGGCCGAGGCGGACAAGATCGCCGATCAGGTGCTCATCAACAAGCGCAGCCGCGAAACGGCGGAGCGCGCGCGCATCACGGTAAAAAAGAAGCTCAGCGGCAATCTGGACATTGCCAACCGCGTGCAGAAGTTTGTTGACTGCCGCAGCCGCGACGCCGACCGGCGCGAACTGTATATCGTCGAGGGCGACAGCGCCATGGGCTCGGTCAAGCTCTCGCGCGACGCGGAGTTTCAGGGCATCATGCCCGTGCGCGGCAAGATCCTCAACTGCCTCAAGGCGGACTACAACCGCATTTTCAAAAGCGAGATCATCACGGATCTGCTGCGCGTCATGGGCTGCGGCGTCGAGGTGCACGACAAGCGCGTGAAGGATCTGGCGGAATTCGATCTTGCCAATCTGCGCTGGAACAAGATCGTCATCTGCACCGACGCCGACTTCGACGGCTATCAGATCCGCACCCTGATCCTGACCATGCTCTACCGCCTTGTGCCGACGCTGATCCGTGAGGGCTATGTTTACATCGCGGAGACGCCGCTCTTTGAGATCAACACGCGCGAGCACACTTGGTTTGCCTACAGCGAAGCGGAAAAGGCGGACATCCTGCGCGGGCTGGACGGGCAGAAATACACCGTCGCGCGCTCGAAGGGCTTGGGCGAGAACGATCCGGAGATGATGGCGCTGACGACGATGAATCCCGCGACGCGCCGGCTGATCAAGGTCATGCCGGAGGACGCGGAGAAGACCGCGCTCTATTTTGACCTGCTGCTCGGGGATAATTTGCAGGGCAGAAAGGACTATATCGCGGAAAACGGCAGCCAGTATCTGGATCTTGCCGACATTTCGTAACGGGACGGTGACGGTATGGCAAGGAAGAAAAAAGAACCGACCTTGAGCGCACCCGCAGACGGGCGCGTCAAGGGTTTGCGTGCCGAGGTGCTGGAGCAGCCCATCACCGACACGCTGACGGAAAACTATATGCCCTATGCGATGAGCGTCATCGTTTCGCGCGCGATTCCCGAGATCGACGGCTTCAAGCCCTCACACCGCAAGCTGCTCTACACCATGTATAAGATGGGGCTTCTGACCGGCGGGCGCACGAAATCGGCCAATATCGTCGGGCAGACCATGCGCCTGAACCCGCACGGCGACGCGGCGATCTACGAGACGATGGTGCGCCTGTCGCGCGGCAACGAGTCGCTTCTTGTGCCGTTTGTGGATTCCAAGGGCAACTTCGGCAAGGTCTACTCTCGCGACATGGCCTATGCCGCCTCCCGTTATACCGAGGCGAAGCTGGAGCCGATCTGCAACGAGATCTTCCGCGAGATCGACAGCGAGACGGTCGACTTCGTGGACAACTACGACAATACCATGCGCGAGCCGACGCTCCTGCCCACCGCGTTTCCCAATGTGCTGGTCTCGGCCAACATGGGCATTGCCGTCGGCATGGCGAGCAATATCTGTTCGTTCAATCTGCGTGAGGTCTGCAAGGCGACGGCGGCATGGATCCGCGACCCGAACTGCGACCTGCTGGAATACCTGCCCGCGCCGGATTTCTCCACGGGCGGTGAAATTCTCTACAACGCGGCGGAGATGGCGGAAATTTACCGCAGCGGGCGCGGAAGTGTCCGCATCCGTGCCCGCTGGCGCTATGTCAAGGAAGGCAACCTCATCGAGGTTTACGAGATCCCATACACGACCACCACGGAAGCGATCATCGACAAGGTGTCGGAGCTGATCAAGACCGGAAAGATCCGCGAGATCTCCGATATGCGCGACGAGACCGACCTGTCCGGCCTGAAGCTCACAATTGACCTTAAGCGCGGTGTCGATCCGGAGAAGCTGATGCAGAAGCTCCTGCGCTCCACGCCGCTCATGGACACCTTCGGCTGCAACTTCAACATCCTCATCGCCGGTATGCCGCGCGTGCTCGGCGTCCGGCAGATCATCGAGGAGTGGACGGCGTGGCGCACCGAATGCGTCCGCCGCCGCCTGTATTTCCAAAAGCAGAAAAAGGCCGAAAAGCTGCATCTGCTCAAGGGCCTCAAGCGTATCCTGCTGGACATCGACCGCGCCATCCGCATCATCCGCGAGACGGAGGCGGACGCCGAGGTCGTGCCGAACCTGATGATCGGCTTCGGGATCGACCGGATCCAAGCGGAGTTCGTCGCGGAGATCAAGCTGCGCAACATCAACAAGGAATACATCCTCAAGCGCACGCAGGAGGTCGATACGCTGACGCAGGAGATCGCCGCGCTGGAGGATACGCTCAAAAGCGAGCGCAAGCTCCGCAGCCTGATCGTCAAGGAGCTGGAGGCGATCGCGGAAAAATACGGTGCCGACCGAAGAACCGGCATCGTCTGGGAGCATGAGGCGCTCGAAGAGGAGCCGCAGGAGGAGCTTCCGGATTATCCGGTGACGGTGTTTGTCTCCCGCGAGGGATATATGAAGAAGATCACGCCGCAGTCGCTCCGAATGTCCGGCGAACAGAAGTTCAAGGAGGGCGACGGGCTGGCCTTCAGCATCGAGAGCACGAACGCCGCCGAATTTCTGGCGTTTTCCGACCGGTGTCAGGTCTATAAGGCGCGTCTTGCCGACCTGCCGGACGGAAAAGCGAGCCTGCTGGGCGATTTCCTGCCCACGAAGCTGGGCTTCGACGAGGGCGAGAGCGTCGTGCAGGTCTGCTTCCCGCCCGCCGACTACAGCGGCAATATGCTCTTTGTCTACGAAAACGGCAAGGTCGCCAAGGTGGAGCTTTCGGCCTATCAAACCAAGTCCAACCGCCGCAAGCTCACCGGCGCTTACAGCGACAAAAGCCCGCTCAAGGAGGTCTTCCTCCTGACGGAGGAGAGCCAGATCGCGCTATTCTCCACGGAAAACCGCGCCCTCATCTTCTCCACGGCGCAGCTTGCCGCCAAGACCACGCGCGCAACGCAGGGCGTTGCGGTCATGACCCTAAAAAAGAAAGCGCTGCTGTCGCGCGCGAAGCGCCTGGAGGACAGCGGCATTGTCAACGTTGCCCGTTACCGCACGCGCACCGTTCCGGCTGCGGGCGCAATTCTCAGAGAGGAGGACTCCGCGCAGATTACGTTGGAGATATGATGTTATGAGACGACAATCCATTTGGACAAAGCTCGGCCTGATCGCGCTCGGTTCCGTCCTGTTTGCGCTGGGATTCGACGTGTTCCTTCAGCCGAACGGCATCAACTGCGGCGGTATGTCCGGCATTGCCATGCTGATCGTGTACATCGTAAAAATCCCGTGGCTGACGGTGGGCATGGTGAACATCGCCATCAACGTCCCGCTCTTCTTCTTCGGCTTCCGCAGCATCGGCAAGGGGTTTTTCTTCGGCTCCCTGCTGGGAATGTTCTCTTCGTCCGTCGCGGTCGACCTGCTTGCAAAGATCCTCCCACCGCTGCAAACCGAGCCGATCGTTGCAATGCTCTTCGGCGGCGGCTTGGTCGGCGCTGGCGTGGGAGTGGTCTTCCTTGCCGACGCCTCCACCGGCGGTGTGGACATCATGGCGCGCCTTGCAAAGCTCAAGCTGCGCAATTTTCCCATCGGCAAGCTGATCCTTGCGGTCGATCTGTTTACCGCGCTGCTGACGGGCATCGTCTACAAGCAGATCAACAATGCGCTCTTCAGCGTCATCAGCCTGATCTTTTCCTCCATCATTCTCGACCGCGTGGTCTACGGGATGGATTATTCGCAGGTCGCGCTCATCGTTTCCGACCGCCCGAACGAGATTGCGCGCCAGATCGCTTTGCAGCTTGAGCGCGGCGTGACCTTCCTGCGCGGGCAGGGCTACTACTCCGGCAACGAAAAGACCGTCCTGCTCAGCGCGGTCAAGCGCAAGCAGCTCGCGCAGCTCAAGGAGCTGGTCATGACGGAGGATCCGAACGCCTTCCTCATTTTGCAGGACGCAAAGCAGGTGCTGGGCGACGGCTTTAAGCGCTACGACCGATTGGAGCTGTGATTGGTTTGAAACGAGTGATCCCGTGCGTGCTGCTGCTTGCGCTCCTGCTGGGGCTGACGGGCTGCGGCGCGTGGATAAAAAATACCTACCGCACCGCCGAGGCGCACCGCGAGGTGACGACCGTGACGCCCGCCTCCACACAGGAGACGCCCACGGCGGTCAGCACGCGCAACGAGCTGCGCGGCGCGATCCTCTCCTTCATCCGCGACTGGACGGAGCACGGCGTCATTGAGGTGCGCGGCTATCTGGGCGACATCGACGCAGATCTTGCAGAGACGGTGCGCTATGCCACGCAGGAGGATCCCGTGGGCGCCTATGCCGTAGACTATGCCAACGTCTCCCTTCAGGGCGACGGCGAGGCGGGCAGCATCGACGTGAACATCGTCTTCCGGCGCAGTGCCGCAGAGGTCGCGTCGATCGTCACCGTCAGCGACACCGAGGCAGCGCTCAACCGCATCCGCCGTGCGCTGCTGGCGGGCGACGCGGCGCTGACGCTGCGCATTCGCGACTACCGGCGCACGGACGTTGCCGCGTTTGTCCGCAGCTATTGTCTGGAAAACCCGCAGCAGATCATCGCCATTCCGACGCTCTCGGCGGACATTTATCCCGATCGGGGCGAGACGCGCATCTTGGAGCTGCATTTCACCTATCCGGAGACGCGCGACGCAATGGCGCTGCGGCTCGAATCGGTCAATACCATCCTCCATTCTGCCGCCGCCTTTTTGCAGAACGGAAAGACGCCCACGGATCGCACGCGAATGCTCTGCCGCTTTCTGCTCACGCGCTTTTCCTATCGGACGGATCGCAAGGAGACGCAGATGCCCGCCTATTCGCTCCTTTCCGACGGCATCGCGACCTCTGCGGGCTTTGCCTCCGTGTTCTATGCCGAGTGTGCCGAGGCGGGGATCCCCTGCCTGCTGGTCAGCGGGACGCGCGACGGCGTGTCGCACGAGTGGAACATGGTGCGGCTGGAAGGGAAATACTACCATATCGACCTCATGCGCAGCGTGGAGAAGGGCGAGACGGGTCTGACACTGCTGCTGGACGACGAAATGAAGCAGGAGGGCTACCGCTGGAAGACGGCGGACTATCCGCAGACCGAGAAGCCGGAGATCGACGAACCGAGGACGGAGGAGCCGACGACAGACGAGCCGGATGTTTGGCCGACACAGCCGCCGACCGAGCCGCCGAAACCGACGGAGGAACCGACCGAACCGACGGAGTTGACCGTTCCCGAGACCGAGCCGACCGAACCGACGGAAAATAGTGAAATTGATACTTGACAAACGCGCGCACTGCCGCTATAATAACACCTGCAAATACGGTTTGCGGGTGTAGCTCATCCGGTAGAGCGCCACCTTGCCAAGGTGGAGGTAGCGAGTTCGAGCCTCGTCACCCGCTCCAAACAGAGAAGCACTTGCGCTGCAAGTGCTTCTTTTTTGTGTCCGTAATAAATTTGGGGGTCAGGTTCATCACCTGACCCCCAAATTTATGCTTCTATAATTTAAGGTTGCGCCAAGGCCTCCGACACGACCCAAAATGGGACGCCTCCGTCCAAAGGTCGGATACCGTTTTTATTTGGACACCGTGTAGGACTTCGGTTTGTCAATAAGCCCGATGAGATAATCTGCCGAAAGATCATAAAACTTGCACAGGCGGATCAAATCCTCGATTTTTAATTCTGCCCGTCCGGCTTCGATGTGATTATAGCCCTGCTGGGATTTATTTAACAGTTTTCCGATCTGTGCCTGTGTCAGGTCGCGGTCTTCCCGCACGTTCTTAATTCTCTCACGATAATTCATTTACACCATCCTCATTGCAAATTCAATGAAGCCATTGTAAAAACTCAGAAATTGAGTGTTGACATTTACTCAATCCCTGAGTATAATTTGCTTGAGAGGAGGAAGAATGCATGGCTGGAATTGGGCTTGTCATGAATATATCACAAAGAGAAACGAGGTAGGGCAAATGGTCTGGTTCGTATTTATTGTCATTCTTATTTTTGCAGGCATTGTATTCAGCAAGAGAAGCAAAGCAAAACGGGCGATGAGAGAGCTGGATTCGCTGACGATTGCCAGCGACCATGGTGATGAAGATGCACAGCATCGCCTCTGGGAAGAAAGAGAACGCCGGAATATTTCCGACGAGGCATTTATCCGGTATCGGCGCAGCTTGTACACGCGCCTTGCACAAAACGGAGATGCCTTTGCCGAGTACCAACTCGGCGAGGATGCGAAACACTTTTTGAAACAACCTCGCGTTGCGTGTGAGCATCTTCAGCGTGCGGCCAACATGGGGAGCACGGATGCAATGATGAGCCTCGCGCTGTATTATGCGGTAGGCTCCGACGGATTTGAAGAAAACCCGCAGTTGTCCTTCCAGTGGTATGTGAATGCGGCGAATGCGGGAAATACCAAGGCTATGAGCGAAGTATCAAGCTGCTATCTTATCGGAAACGGCGTCAGAAAGAATTTGGAGGCGGCCATTTCGTGGGCGAGCAAAGGAGCCAATGCCGGCAGCGCGGTCTGTGTTTTGCAGCTTGCCAAATGCTATGGTGAGTCGTTCACACCTGCCGGTAGGGCAGCGGAGCTGAGATGTTTAGAGCGGGCAATACGAATGGGAGACAGAGAGGTTTACGAACAAGCTGCGGCAAGTCTGGGATTTTTTTTCGGCGGTGCGTATATTTTCAATTCGCCCGTCGACCAATATAACGATCGCCGCAAGGCGGCATATTGCTTCACACTCAGATGGATCTGCGATAACAACGACGATGTAAAAGAGACTTTGCGGAAAATTGGTTATCACGCTTCACAGCGAGAGTTTGAGCAATGGTGTGCAGATGCACGCGCTTTGCGCTATAATCCTTGAGAATTGATACACAGGAGGAATTGACCCATGGCACGGTGTTACTATCTCGACTACAAGAGCAGAGGCTTTTTCAGCTCCTCGAGCGATAAGTATTATTGTAAGCTCTGCGGCAGGGAGTTTGACCCAAACAGCTCACAGGTGAAGTATACCTGTAACTCCGACTACGGCGAAAAGTACAAGGAATGCCCTGTCTGGAAGGACAGAAGGTAACTGCGCACCGGCCTGCGTGCCGGAAAGCTCTGTTGGCACACTACCCCAAATGGCTTAGAAGACGAGCAACTCACACCCATTGGCCGAACAGATGCGGCAGGGTGTGAGTTGTTCCTTATATGAGGGGGACAGCAGCGTGATGGCCAATGTCTTTTTGAGCGCCTGCGGAGAAATGAAGCAGGCGTTGCTTGGGTTTTGAGAATGAGGACGGCGGAGATCAGGAAGGTCAGCACGTCGGACACCGGCATGGAATAAAGCACGCTGTCCAGTCCGGAAAAGATCGGCAGCAGCGGCGCATGAGCTTGCCGACGGGTGCCGTTCCCCAAAATCCGTTCAGTTCCATTTTGGTACCTCCTTTTCATAAATGTAGGAGATGCGTAAGGCCGGCAGTTCGATCCGGACTTACGCATTTCTGCTACACGATGAATGGAGGCCAAAATAAAGAGCGGCGTGTGCGTCCGACCGGATTTACGCGCACACGCCACTTATTGCAGATCACAGCATACCAGATCCGCCTCGATTTTTCAAATGTTTTTTCAAAGGTCGTTCAAACGGCGCGACAGCTCCTCGAAAAAACGCGCAAGGTGGATGCCGTCTGCCAGCGCGTGGTGCGCCGTCAGGTTGACCGGCAGCAGCACGCGTCCGTCGCGGGGGAAGAATTGTCCGAAGGTGATGCGGACGTTGCTGTCCGGCGGCTCCGGCACGGGGAGCGTCAGATCCGTGAAGCGAAGCCACGGAAGACTGCTGACGAAAAACAGGCTTGCGGGGTCTTCTCCGTCGTCGAGCGCACGCTGCGTTTTGGCGCGCTCGACCTCTGCGGCGGCGTAGGGGAGAAACCGCTTGAGCGGCTGCGCACAGTCGAGCGTGCAGTAGGTATAGGTGCCGTCGGGCAGGGCCACGGTGTGGGAGCTGAGGCAGGCATCATATTCCACGACCTGCTCGCCGACGATGCGCCGCCGCAGCTCCGGCACGGCGTTTGCCGCGCCGATCGCGCAGTGCAGCAGCGTCAGGAAGAAGGGAAGCTCGCTCGCCCGCAGGCGCGTGACATCGACCTCCGCGCTGACTCCCACATAGGGGACGCGGTAGCCGCGAAACAGCGCGAATTGCGCGCGCCGCGGGTCGGAGGTCATGTCGATCACGGTCTTTTTCATCCCTTCAGCGCGTCGATCGCGCTCAGGATGCGCGCACGCGTCCGCTCGCTGCCCAGCAGCTGCATCACCGTGTACAGATCCGGAGAGGTCGTGCGTCCCGTCACGGCCACGCGCAGGAAGTTAGAGACGTCCGCGACCGAGCCGCGATAGGCTTCCGGCTGCGCCCGATAGGCCTTCATGTCCGTGGCGAAGCCGAGCTGCTGCGTGACAGCCTTGACCTTGTCGAACCACGCGCCCGCGTCGTCGGCGGGGTCATATACGTCGAGGAAGCGGCGCAGGGCGTCGCAGACGGTCTCTGCGTCGAACCCTTCCGGATAGTGCTCACGGACGAAGTAGGCGTCGTAGAAGAAGCCCATGTAGGGCTTGACGTCCTTCCAGACGGCAAGATCCTTGCGCGGCTTTTTGCCGCCGCGTCCGATGGAGAGGATGGCGCGCGCGTAGTCGGGGTCGCTGCGCAGGGCGGCGGCGAAGTCCGGATCGAACTCCTCCGCGTAGGCAAGCGCCTGCGTGTAGACCGTCTCGGCGTCCATGCGCGCGATCTCGTTTTTCGAGACGTCGCAGAGCTTTACGTAGTCAAACAGCGCACCGGCCGGATTGAGCTTTTTATAGGAGAACTGGAAGGCGTCGAGCGGAAGCGTGGGGTTTGCCTTGCGCCAGTCCTCAAAGTTGGAGTTGAGCAGCGTCATGATATACTCGCACACGGCGCTGACGGGGAAGCCCTCCGCCTTGTAGTAGGTCAGTGCAAGCTCGGGATCCTTTCGCTTGGAGAGCTTGCGCTTGCTCGTGCCGTCCATCTTCATCAGCGGCCCGATGTGCACGTACTTCGGCGGCTTGAAGCCGAGCGCGCGGAAGAGCTGCAAATGGAACGGCAGGGAGGGCAGCCATTCGTCGCCGCGCACCACGTGCGTTGTGCGCATCAGATGGTCGTCCACCGCGTGCGCGAAGTGGTAGGTCGGGATGCCGTCGGATTTGAGCAGCACCTGATCAATGTCGTTCTCCGTCACGGTCAGCACGCCCTTGACAAGGTCGGTGTACTTGAACTGATGCTCCACGCTTCCGGTCGAGCGGAAGCGCAGCACCCACGGCTTACCGGCGGCAAGCGCCTGCTTCACGTCCTCAAGCGGACGGTCGCGCCAGAGCGCGTAAGCGCCGTAATAGCCGAAGTTGACCTTCTTCTCCTCCTGCTCGGCGCGCATGGCGGTCAGCTCCTCCTCCGTGCAGAAGCAGGGGTAAGCGTCGCCCTGTAGAACAAGCTGCTTTGCGTAAACATGATAGATGGCGGCGCGCTGACGCTGACGGTAGGGGCCGTAGTCGCCGCGGTCGCCGTCGATCGTCGCGCCTTCGTCAAAGCAGATGCCGTAGTGCCGCAGCGTCTCGATGAGCACTTCGACCGCGCCGGGCACCTCGCGCTTGGCGTCGGTGTCCTCGACGCGCAGGAACAGGACGCCGCCAGACTGGTGCGCCATGCGCTCGGAAACAAAGCCCTGCACCAGATTGCCCAGATGGACAAAGCCGGTGGGGGAGGGAGCCATACGTGTCACGACCGCGCCTTCCGGCAGCTCGCGCGCGGGAAAACGCGCCTCAAGCTCGTCCGGCGTCGCGGTCACGTCGGGAAACAGAAGATCTGCAAGTGCGGTCTGATCCATAAATCCATACCTCTTTATACTCAAGATTACCCTAAATTATAGCATGGTGCGCCGCTGCCTGTCAAATCATATTTGCCGGACGTTTGGCGGATGAAAACACTTGTCCGCAGAAGAAACGAAGCACCGTGATTTTCTCTAAAAGGGGAGGCGATGAATTGGACAAACTGACGATTTCCAAAAGGAACCATGGACTTCCTTTAGAAAAAATGGTATACTTGTAGCGCATGGAGATCGTTTCCGTGACATCATTTTTATCAAGAGGAGAGCTACTATGAAAAGATTTACCCGCATGATTTCCCTTGTGCTGGTGCTGTGCATGGTATTTTCTCTGCTGCCGATGGTATCCGCAGCGGAAAAGTACGATGAGATCGGCGCAGGGAAGACCGTCATTCTTCATTCGAATGACGTCCATGGCGAGGTCAAGGGCTATGCTTACATGGCAGCGCTGAAGACCAAGCTGGAAAATGCCGGCGCAGACGTCATTCTGGCTGACGCGGGCGATTTCAGCCAAGGCGACACGTCCGTCTCACTGAGCAAGGGCGCGAATGCTGTGGAGCTGATGAACCTGACCGGCTATGACGTGGTCGGCCTCGGCAACCACGAGTTTGACTATGGCTATCCGCAGCTTCAGGAAAACATGAAGAAGGCGAAATTCGCGGTTCTCTGCTCCAATGTGCTTGATGCGGAGAACAAGCCCATCTTTGAGGCACACAAGATCATCGAAAAGGGTGGCGTGAAGATCGGCTTCTTCGGCCTCGAGACTCCCGAGACCCAGACGAAGGCCAACCCTGCCCTCATCAAGGGTCTGACCTTCCTGACCGATTCGACCGAGACGACCATTTGGCAGAACGCGCAGGCGCAGGTCGATGCGCTCAAGGCAGCCGGCGCAGACGTGGTTGTCTGCCTTGCTCACCTCGGCGTGGACGCTTCCTCCGAGCCGTATCGCTCTTATGACCTGTATTCCAAGGTCACGGGCATCGACTTCATCATCGACGGTCACTCCCATACCGTCATGGAGAAGGGCGATAAGGGCGAGCCCATCCAGTCCACAGGAACGAAGTTTGCCAACATCGGCGTGATCGTCATCGACAATGCCACGAAGAAGATCGAGGCGAACTACCTTGTCGCCACCGGCGAAACGGGCTTTAATGAGACCGACGAGACCGTCCTTGCCGCCGCGCAGACGATCATCGACGAGATCACAGCGCAGTACGGCGTGAAGTTCGCCACCTCCGAGGTCGAGCTCAACGGCGCGAAGGAGCCGGGCAACCGTACCGAAGAGACCAATAACGGCGACCTGATTACCGACGCGATGGTCTGGTGCCTGACCGAGAAGTACCCCGGCTCCATCACCGAGGTCGATGCGGATCATATCGTTGCCATCACCAACGGTGGCGGCATCCGCGCTTCCGTGAAGAAGGGCGACGTGACGAAGAACGACATTTTCACCGTTCTGCCCTTCGGCAACACCGTCGCGGTCGTCTATGTCACCGGCGCCGAGCTGCTGGAAGCGCTTGAGGCGTCCACCTACTGCACGCCGATCTCTCTGGGCGGCTTCCCGCAGGTCGCGGGTCTGAAGTTCACCGTCGATGCCGACGTGGCATACGACAAGAACCCCGAGACCTACCCCGGCTCTACCTATTACGGCCCCGCTTCCATCAAGCGCGTGACCATTGACGAGATCAACGGCAAGCCGTTTGACGCGACTGCAAAGTACGCCGTCATCACCAACAACTTCGTGGCCGGCGGCGGCGACACCTACTACGCTTTTGCGGCCGCTTCCTCTCAGTTTGACACCGGCTACACCCTCGACTCCGTCGTCATCGACTACATCACCGAGAAGCTCGGCGGCGTCATCACGGAAGCCGACTACGGCGCGCCCAAGGGTCGCATCACCGTCAAGTACACCGAGCAGGCAACCGATAAGATCACCATCGGCGGTCTGGATGCCGACATTTGGATGACCAAGTACGGCAACGTCTACACCGACTGCAAAGCGGTCGATTTCTTTGACAAGCTGGGCTTTACCTGGGGCGACATCGTCACCGTGAAGTTCCTCAATCAGACGCTGGAGCTGCCGGTCGTCCCGACCTATCACTACGTTGACTCCGGCAAGCCCGCGATCATCATCAACAAGGATGAAAACGGCCTGCCCACCGGCTATCTGTCCATGGCCATCAACATGGGCAACTTCGCGACCACCTACGGCATCGCGGAGAAGCACACGAACGAAGACAAGACCTGGTACTGGACTGCGATGGAAGGCGTCACCTTCCCCGTCGAGGTCACCTTTGAGATGAAGGAAAAGGGCGGCTACATGGCCGAGTACCTGCTCCATGACCTCAACCGCACCAACAACCGTGAGGACTATGCCGATCTGACCGACGAGCAGTTCGCGAACTTCCGCAATGTTGCAACCACCGGCATGGGCAAGAACATCCTCTACCGTTCCTCCAGCCCCGTGAACCCCGAGATCGGCAGAAATACCTATGCCGACAAGGCTGCAGAGGCCGCCGGCGTCAAGACCTTCATGAACCTTGCGGACAACAAGGCAGCCGCCGAGGCCTACGAGGGCTACGCCGACAGCTACTACTCCAAGCAGAACGTTGTGTTCCTTGGCTTGGGCGTTGACTTCAGTGAGAAGTCCTTCAAGGACGGCCTCGCCGAGGGCATGCGCTACATGGCCAGCCACGAAGGCCCGTACCTCGTGCACTGCACCGAGGGCAAGGACCGCGCCGGTTATGTTTCCGCGCTGCTCGAGTGCTTCATGGGTGCCACCTATGAGGAAGTCTGCGCCGACTACATGATCACCTATGAAAACTACTACGGCGTGGAGAAGGGCAGCGAGAAGTACACCGCGATCCTGAACTCCAACATCGTAAAGAGTCTGAAGAACGCCTTTGGCGTGGAAGACCTTGCAGCTGCTGACCTCAAGGCCGAAGCGACCGAATACCTCAAGGAGATCGGTCTGTCCGACGCCGAGATCGAGCAGCTGCGCAAGAACCTGAGCGGCGCGCCGGTCGCCAACCCCTTCACAGACGTCAAGGAAGGCGCATGGTACTATAACTATGTGCTGGATATGACCGACAAGGGCATCATCAAGGGCATGACCCCGACGACCTTTGAGCCGGAAGGCACCCTGACCCGCGGCCAGGTCGCAACGCTCCTGTACCGCATGGCGGGCGAACCGGAAGTCACCGGAAAGACGACCTTCACGGACGTCCCCGAGAAGGCATGGTACGCAACGGCCATCGCATGGGCACAGCAGGAGAAGATCGTCAACGGCACGAGCGAGACGACCTTCGAGCCGGAAGGCGCCGTGACCCGCGCACAGCTGGTCACCATGCTCTACCGCATGGCTGGCGAGCCTGAGGTCAAGGAAGCTGCGACCTTCAAGGATCTGAAGGCCGACTGGTACAAGAACGCCGTCGCATGGGCGGAGGACATGAAGGTCGTCAACGGTACGACCGAAACGACCTTCGAGCCGGAAGGCCTCTGCACGCGCGCGCAGGCGGCAAAGATCCTCAGCATCTATATGACGCTGAAGTAAGCAACAAAAAACAGGAGGGCTTCGGCCCTCCTGTTTTTTGCGCGGCGGCGACAGCACGACGCTTATATTGGCTCATGTTTCCTGTCCGCGCACACCCGTGTGCTGCCTGACATACGTCCTCGTGATTGTTGCCAAGTTGCGAAGGCTTGTTTTGGGTATTCCTACGATTTTGTGCGTCCCCTGTGGACAATCATTCGGATTAATGGTATACTCAAGTTGCACAGAGGGAGCCTCTGTGACATCTTTCTGAACAAAGGAGAAGCCAGGTATGAAAAAACTCGCACGTCTGTTGTCTGTTGTGCTGATCGTCTGCATGATCCTGTCGATGATCCCGTCGGTGTTTGCAGATGACACGACAGACTTCGCATTCCTCGTGACCTCTGACCTGCACGGTCAGATCTTTGCCACGGACTATACGGTGGACGCTTCCCAAAGCGGTACTTATAAACGTGGCCTCACCCGTGTTTCCTCGTACATCAAAGAGATGAAGCAGGCATATGGCGATAACCTGTATGTCGCTGATATGGGCGACACGATCCAGGGCGCGCCGCTGACCTATTACTACGCATTTAACAAGCCTGAGGTCGACGATCCCGCGATCAAGGCCTTCCGCACCATCGGTTATGATATGTGGGTCGTCGGCAACCATGAGTTTAACTACGGCCTGAACATCCTCAACCGTCAGCTCGACTATGCGACCTCCGCGTCCACCGAGACGGAGAAGCAGATCACCGTCTGCCTTGCCAACTACCTCGACGCTGCGACCAACAGCGACGAGAGCAAGGACTGGAAGACGTGGAAGGGCTATGATCCTTACGTCATCAAGGACTTTGACGGTGTCAAGGTCGCCATCATCGGCTTCGGCAACCCCAATATCCCCACTTGGGATATTCCCGCCAACTGGGAAGGCATTTATTTTGCCGACATCATCGAGACCTACAAGAAGTATGAGCCGGAAATGAAGGAAAAGGCCGACATGATCGTCGTCGTCGCCCACAGCGGCGTCAACAGCGACGTCAAGTCCGACTTTATCCAGAAACTGATCGAGCAGACCGACTCCATCGCCTTTGCGTTCTCCGGCCATGAGCATAACAACAAGGTCTGGACGTTCAAGAACGCAAAGGGCGAGGATGTCCCCGTGCTCCAGCCGTTTACCAAGGCGCGCGCCATCGCGCAGGTCAAGGTCTCCTACAACAAGACGACCGGCAAGGCGACCGTCACGCCGGAGATCGTCAACATGGAAAACTATAAGCTGGACGAAGACCTGGTCAAGGTGCTTCAGCCCTACGAAGACACCACTTGGAACGAGTATATGCTCGAAAAGATCGGCGAGGCCAGCGGCAACTTCTCCGCGTCCGGTCTTGGCACCGCCCCGTCCGCATTCATGGATCTGATCAACACCGTTCAGCTCTGGGGCGCCTATGACAACACCGGCAAGAACACGCCCGACAAGGCGGAGGATGACAAGCCCGCGCAGCTGTCCATCTCCGCTCCGCTGACCTCCGGCGACAATGCCAACATCATCGCCAAGGGCGACATCTTCCTTGGCGATATGTTCAAGCTCTACCGCTTCGAAAACTGGTTCTACCAGATCACCATGAAGGGCGAAGAGATCCATCAGTGGCTCGAGTTCGCCGCGACCAAGATCAAGGTCGTCGACGGAAAGCCCACGGTCAGCGCAGGCGACCTGACCTACTATGACGTCATCTACGGCGAAGGCTTCTCCTATGTCATCGACTACACGCGCGAAGAAGGCAAGCGTGTCATCAACATGACGTATAACGGAAAAGAGGTCGCGGCAGACGACGAGTTCACCGTCGTTGTCAACAACTACCGCTACAACGGCGGCGGCCACTACATCGAGTGGCTCAACGCGCACGGCTGCGCGTTTAAGGAAAATGATCCCGATCGCATCATCTATTCCACCCAGTTCGACATGATCCAGGGCGAAGACAAGGGGCAGGCGCGCAACCTCCTGACGGACTATATCCGCACGCAGAAGGTGATCTCTCCCGCTGTCTCCTCTGATTGGGTCGTCACCGGCGAGAACGACGACATCGTGATCCACTTCACGAACGACGTCCACGGCGCTTATGAGAACTACGCGCAGCTGATGCAGGCGGTCAAGATGGGCGACCTGCTTGTCGACGCGGGCGATAACATCCAAGGCTCCGTCGCAACGACGCTGACCAAGGGTCAGTGCATGGTTGACCTGATGAACGCGCTTGGGTATGACGTAGCGGTTCCCGGCAACCATGAGTTCGACTACGGCTTCGACCGCTTCCTCGAGATCGTCAACGACGAGAATAACACCCCGTATATTTCCGCAAACCTTTGGGACAAGACGGCCGACAAGGCAGTCCTGCCCGGCCACATGATGTTCAATGTCAAGGGGAAGAAGGTAGCCTTCGTCGGCATCACCACGCCCGAGACCCTTGTCAAGTCCACGCCGGCCTTCTTCCAGAACGAAAAGGGCGAGTGGATCTATGACTTCTGCAACGACGCGACCGGCGAAAAGCTCTACGCGGTCGTTCAGAAGAATGTGGACGCGGCCAGAGCGGAGGGCGCGGACTATGTCATCGCCATCGGACACCTCGGCATCGACGAGCAGTCCGAGCCGTGGACTTCCACCTCCGTCATCAAGAACACCACCGGCATCGACGCGCTGATCGACGGCCACTCCCACAGCACGTTCACCGAAAAGGAGAAGAACAAAGAGGGCAAGGAAGTCGTTGTTGCGCAGACCGGCACGAAGCTTGAAAATGTCGGTGAGATGACGATCGCTGCCGACGGCACGATCACGGCGAAGCTGATCCCGATCACCGCCGACGATGCCTACGACGCAGCTGTCAAGGCCAAAGTAGATAAGGTCAAGGCCGAGGTTGACAAGGTGAGCAGCACCGTCGTCGCCAAGACCGAAGTCGACCTGACCACGAAGGATCCGGAGACCGGCAAGCGCGCCGTCCGCAACGCGGAGACCAACCTCGGCGACCTCTGCGCCGATGCCTATCGCGCACTGCTCGGCACCGACGTGGCCTTTGTCAACGGCGGCGGCGTCCGCGCCGACATCACCAAGGGCGAGATCACCTATGGTCAGATCATCGCCGTCCATCCCTTCGGCAATACCGCCTGCAAGATCGAAGTGACCGGCGAGCAGCTCTGGCAGGCACTGGAGCTTGGCGCTGCCGCTTATCCCGGCGAGTCCGGCGGATTCCTACAGGTTTCCGGTATTGAGTACACCATCCATCCGGAGATCAAGTCGCCTGTCGTCCTCGACGAAGCCAAGGCATTTGTGAAGATCGAAGGCGAGCACAGAGTGACCGACGTCAAGATCGGCGGCGAACCGCTCGACGTGACGAAGACCTATACGCTGGGCGGCCACAACTATATGCTCCTGCTGGGCGGCGACGGCTACACGATGTTCAAGGGCGCGAAGGTTCTTGCACAGGAGGTTGCCATCGACAACGAAGTGCTCATCAAGTACATCACCGAGACCCTGAAGGGCGAGGTCAAGGCGGATTCCGTCTATGCCAACCCCAAGGGCGAAGGCCGCATCAAGATCTATACCGAGCAGAAGCCCGAATTTGTCAACCCCTTCACAGACGTCAAGGAAGGCGCATGGTACTATGACTATGTGATGGATATGGCGGAGAACGGCATCATCAAGGGCATGACCCCGACGACCTTTGAGCCGGAAGGCACC
>OIYT01001178.1_pt1 | contig 19724 bp, 18 predicted proteins | sample 1588201 | NCBI WGS metagenome assembly OIYT01 (sample SAMN03283260) | human gut metagenome | biome: human-associated habitat; material: feces | host: Homo sapiens | place: USA | collected 2013
TCAAATGCGCTCCGACGACCTGCCCCGCTCGCGGAGGCGAGAGGGGCGATACATTGTGAAAGAGAGGAGCACTTATGAGACCCATAAATCTTACGATGTCGGCATTTGGACCATATGCGGGAGTCCAGATGCTTGACATGGCCCAGCTTGGGGCTGAAGGCTTGTATCTTGTGACTGGGGATACAGGTGCGGGAAAGACCACGATATTCGATGCCATCTGTTATGCGCTGTATGATGAGCCGAGCGGGGCGAGCCGTGATGCGAGGATGATGAGATCAACGTATGCCGATGTGGACACAGATACCTACGTTGAGCTGACATTTGATCATATGGGGAAGACTTACAGAGTTAAAAGAAATCCTTCCTATGAGAGACGTAAGAAAAAAGGTGAGGGAACTACCCTGCAGGATGCGGCTGCAGAATTGTATCTGCCGGATGACTCGGTCATTGCCAACAGAACGAAGGTAAATTCATATCTTCAGGAATTGTTGGGTGTGGACAGAGAGCAGTTTTCGCAGATATCTATGCTTGCCCAGGGTGAGTTCAAGGAACTGTTGGTGGCGGAGTCCGGGGACAGACAGAAGATATTCAGCAAGCTTTTTCACACATCAAGGTATTTTGTTCTGCAGAAGCGTCTTCAGGATGAGACGAGAAAGCTTCAGAGTGAACGGGACGATATGAAGAAGAGTATAGAGCAGTATATATCCGGGATAGTCTGCGGAGAGGATGACCCTCTTGGACTCAGTGTCCAGAAGGCAAAGGACGGCCAGATGCCAATTGATGAGGTGATCACACTTATCGGAAAGCTTATTGTAACGGAGAAGGCAAGAACGGATTCATATGAGAAGCAGATCGGTACACTTGAGACCCGGGTCGGGGAACTTGACACGCTGATAGGCAAGGCACAGCAGACAGAGAAAGCCAGAGTGCAGCTTGAAAAGACACATTTGGAGCTTGCAAATGTACAGAATGACAGAACTGCTGCTGAGACAGAGTTAAACAGGACAAAGGAAGCGCTCCCAGAGACGGAAGAGCTCCAAAGACAGGCAGCAGTTATAAATAACGAGCTTCCAAACTATGAGAAACTGGACGAGAAGCGAAAAAATATTGCAGACGAGGAACAGCTCCTGCAAAGGCAAAATGAACAGGCAGAGAAGGGCAGAATGCTTGTGACAGACAAACAGAAGAGCATAGAAAAGCTGAGGCAGGAGCAGACACAGCTTGCGGATGCGGGGGAGAAAATAGTTGCAATCACGGCATCGAGGGAGAAGATGGCTGACGCTGTTGACTATCTGAATGGCATAAGCAGACTGCTCATGGAATACAGCAGAAGAAAACAGACGGTGGATAAAGCACAGAAGCAGTATCTGTTTGATAATGATATGTATACCAGAAAACAGGATTTGTATGAGCATATGAGCACGCTCTACAGGAATGCCCAGGCGGGAATCCTTGCAAAGGATCTGAAGGAGGGACAGGCGTGCCCTGTGTGCGGTGCGACGGAGCACAAACTCCTTGCATCGCTGCCAAAGGAGGCTCCGACAGATGCGCAGTTAGATGGTGCGAAGAAGGATGCTGACAAAGCCCGCGACAGGGCAAATGCCAGTGCTACGGATGCAAAGGTAAAGCTTGCCAGCGTCACAGAGATCAGAAACAGCATTATTGAGCAGGCTGGAAAGAAATTTGACGATCCGGAGGATATAGATGGTCTGCCGGAAAAGGTTGAGAAGAATATAGGATATTACAATGAGAAGATTGCCGATACAGACAGACAGATCGAGGCTGAACGCAAAAGGGTCAGCAGAAGGGATGAGCTTGCTGCAAAACTTCCTCAGGAGGAAGAAACATTGGCCGGGATGCAGGTGAAGCTGGCGGAGCTTGAGAGAAATATATCAGCGCTCACGGCAAAGGTTGTCTCCGACAGAGAACAGGCGACAGAACTGGCCGCGGGGCTCAGATTCAGGAATCGGAGTGAGGCGGAAACGCAGATGAACGAGATTCTTGGCAGAGCAAAGAAACTGCAGAATTCATTTGATGCCGCTGAGAAGAGATATAATGCTGTGATCCAGGATATTAAGACGCTGGAGGGGCAGATAAAGGCTCTGACAGACACGCTGGAATCAGCAGAGAAGCTCGAACTTGCTAAGCTTGAGGAAGATAAAACTGCAGTGAGAGATGAGCTGGGAAGGATCAGGCTTCTTATGCAGGATGGAAACAGCCGCATCCGTGCAAATGAAACGGCGATGGCGAATATAAGCAGAAAGTCCGATGAGCTTTCGGCAAAAGAAAAGAAATATGTAAGCGTGAAGTCACTCTATGACACTGCCTCAGGAAATGTATCCGGCAAGAACAAGATAAACCTTGAGGCGTATATACAGATGTCGTATTTTGACAGGATAATTCAGCGTGCAAATCTGAGATTCCTGAAGATGTCAGACGGTCAGTATGAACTGGGGCGTGTGACGGACAGCAGTGACAAGAGAAGCCAGATCGGCCTTGACCTCTGTGTTGTGGATCATTACAACGGCAGCAGACGAGACGTTAAGTCTCTTTCTGGGGGCGAGTCATTTATGGCATCACTCTCCCTTGCCCTTGGACTCTCCGATGAGGTGCAGGCTTCGGCTGGCGGCATACAGATAGATACGATGTTTGTGGATGAGGGCTTTGGCTCACTGGACACAGAAAAGACTCTGCCACAGGCATACAAAGCGCTGGTCAGCGTGACCGAGGGACGCAAGCTGGTGGGAATAATATCGCACGTGACTGAACTCAAGGAGAAGATTGACAAGCAGATCGTGGTGGAAAAGGACAGAACCGGCAGGGCGAAGGCGAGGCTGGTGGTGTAGGGATTTTAGTCATCTGAGTATTTAGATAAAATTTGCTCAAGTTTATTAAAGTCTACACATCTTTTTGTAAGGTTGCGATTTTTGTCGGGAAAATCAGTTATGAGAGAGTAGACTTTATTGGCTCTGTTGATTATAGTATCGGAATGATCCCGACACCAGGATAATTGTTTCTGCATAAGAATCTTTCCTGTTGTTGTGGTCAAATATTTTGATGAAATCAATCTGGCTTTTCATATTTTCAAATTTCTTTTTGGGTGAGGTAAGGGGGATGCAATATTTCTGACCACCTATAAGAATGATTATTCCAAGAAATGGTCGATTCTCCTTACCTACCTGAGGGGAGACTGACATTACGTTGTCATCTGCACGAGACAGATTTCTTATGTATTTTAAATCAATATAGTAAAAATTTAGGATATCCATTATCGCCTTTCTGAGAATATAAAAGAGCTGTGCTAAAATGCACAGCTCTTAAAAACCTTTTTGCATGGTAGGGCTCCCATAAAATTGTTCCATTTTGTATGGTAGAACATCCATATTAAAATTGTTCATTTGTTTTATATGGTAGAACACCCATCTCTTAAAGTTCCCATTTCGCATGGTAAGGTTACCATAATCATATCATACAAGAATTCTAACATTCAATAATGTTAGTGTCAATTAGAGCTGACTTATTTAGTAACTTATAGTGATCTGAGAATATCCTAAAAAGTGATCAATATCAAGTGCAATTACTGATATTTTATAAAACGTTTATAAAAGTATACAAAGTGTAGAATAGTAGAAAAATGTTAGCTGTTTGCTTTACAAATCGGAGTTGATAAACAATAATGGTTCATGTATGAATGAATAAGGACGGTACACTATAATGGAACTTTTTGATATATGCGACGAACAGGGCAACCCTACCGGAGACACAGTGGAGAGGAGCGAGGCACATGCAAAAGGCATATGTCATAGGACTGCCCATATCTGGATAGCGAAGCAAGAGAATGGAAGGTATAAGGTTATTCTGCAGAAGAGATCGATGGATAAGGATTCTTTTCCCGGAAGGTATGACACTTCCTCTGCCGGACATATACAGGCGGGCGATGAACCGATGGAGTCGGCACTCAGGGAACTGGGTGAGGAGCTTGGCATCAAAGCTGAGGCCGCAGATCTTGATTTCGCGGGAACATTCAGGATCCGGTATGAGAAGGAATTTCATGGCAGAATGTTCAGGGACAACGAGGTGGCATTTGTGTTCGTGTATCAGAAACAGGTGGACATAGCAGATCTGACAATACAGAAGGAAGAGCTTGACGGCGTGTGCTGGTTTGATCTTGAGGACACTTATGAGGCATGTAAGAATCATGACCAGAAGTTCTGCGTGCCACTCGGCGGCCTTGAGACGGTGCGAAGATACCTGGATGGCAAATAGAGATAACTTTCAAAAATATGTTGCCAGACTAGTTAGTTTGTGCTAACATAACATATGTTATGGAAAACGACAAGCGCAGTGAAACGATAGAAAAACTGAAAAAAGCAGGTAAAGAGGAATTTCTTGAAAATGGTTACCAGAGGGCAAGCCTCAGAAAGATATGCAAGAGTGCTGGAGTTACCACCGGAGCTTTCTACTTTTCATTTGAGAGCAAGGAGGCTCTGTTTAAGGCGATACTTGAACCGCTTGTGAACCAATATGAAGCCATGCTTGGAGAACTTATGAAGGGGGAGATTGAGAACCCCGCCACGGGCGTAGATGCAGATAAGATCATGATGCAATTCCTTCTGGTACACAGGGAAGAGGTAATGATCATCATGCATGGCGCTGACGGCAGCTGCTATGAGAATTATCACCAGAGGGTTGAGGAGTTCATGAGACATTCATTTGCGGCATATTACAAGTCACAGCTTGGATGCGAGCCGGATGAGAATTTGGTTCGCGTGCTGGCTAAGATGCGGCTTGAGGGAGCCATGGCGATACTGAACGAGGATGTAGACGTGGAGAAGAAAATGTATCTGACAGAAAAGATCGGCATTCATGCCACAGGCGGTACAGAAAAGTTGATAGAGAGTTTAAAGAAAGAGGTTCATCGATGATGAACCTCTTATTTTTACGAACATAACAAAACATGACAAATGTTATATTTCATAAGGAGGGGCCCACGTAAGTGGGAGGATTCCTTGTGAAGCACGCAAACGCCGCGCGCAGCGCCTCTCATGCGTTTACACAATTAAAAAGCAGGAGGAAATGAGAAAATGGTTAGCACACAGAACAATACAGTAAGCAGATCAAAGGTAGACATAACGGGAGTCCCGGAGACGATGCTCCAGACACTCTATGCCAGAGCGAAAGAATCAAGAAAACCGGATCATGCCATATACGATGGCAAGGCCATAGAGATAGTTGACAGCCTGGATTATGACTTTTCACTGGCGGACAAGGATCTGGCGATGGGAAGCGGAGTTATAGCGAGAACCATAGTGCTTGATAAGCTTGTATCAGAATTCCTGAAAAAGCATAATGGTGCTGTGGTTGTGAATATCGCCTGTGGTCTTGACACCCGTTGCTATAGAAATGAGGGTAAATATAAAGGCTGGTACAACATTGATCTCCCGGAGACCATGACTGTAAGGGCAAAGTTCCTGCAGGAGGACGGACCGGTGTACCAGATAGCGGAATCCGCCATGGACGACAAATGGGCTGACATGGTAGAGTATGCCGGTGAACCTGTGCTGGTCATCATAGAGGGACTTACGATGTATCTCACAGAAGCTGATGTGAAGAAAATATTCGACATAATAGACAGGAAATTTACTCATGCTACGGTGCTCGTAGAGACTATGGCTCCGTTCATGGCAAAGCATATCAAGGAGAAATCCATCCATGGAAGCCATGCCAGGTTTTCCTGGGGTGTGTCAAATGGAAAGAAGCTGGCGGAGATCATACCGAAATACAGATACATAGAACAGCACAGTCTTGTAGAAGGAATGGCTGAGTTCATACCGGTATATAAAGTCATTGGCAAAATACCATTTGTCAGCAATATATCAAACAAGATAGTAGTGATGGAAAAGTGATAAAAAAGTGTTGACATAAAGTTAAAAGCCGTTTATGATGCAGTAAAATGCAAATGACTTGCAAATTCGAAAAAGAGGAATACTATGGCGAGGGAGTATAAAACGAGAATAAGTCAGGCTATAGAGGCATTTGCTGCAGAGAGGCAGGACAGAGGGTTTTGCGCGGCTGATGTAAGTGTGTATTTGGATGAGAATGGCATAGATGCGAATACAACAACTGTATATCGCAATCTTGACCGCATGGTCACCCAGGACAAATTGATAAAGTATCAGAGTGCTGATGGTGGTTCAAGTATGTATAGAATGGAAAAGGCTGATCATAGTTGTCACGAACACCTTCATATGCAGTGTGTTAAGTGCGGAAGAGTCATACATATTGACCGCGATACCATGAATCACATAGCTAAAGGAGTTCAGGAGAGGTATGGATTTATGATCGACTGTGACAGATCGTCGATATGTGGTATTTGCAAAGATTGTCAGAGGCGTTGTGGAGTCGCTGTAGTCTAAACTAAACGTGATTGTTACAGATGGGATTGTATCGTTACGGTCACAACGAAAACTATATATCCCCAAATTCCTACAATGAAAAGGAGGTGTGCAGAATGAGTAAAAAGAGAATAATGTCATGGATTCTTATAGTGTTCTTTGTATCGGGAGTACTTTTCTCTTACGGCTATATTGCGCGCAATGTGGAGCATGACTGTACGGGGCAGGAATGTCCTATATGTATGCATTTGCAGCAGGCTGCACAGTTCCTTTCAAATATAAAGACAATGTCAACTACGCCAGTGTTCCTGGCGTTCTTAAGTGTGTTCACACTTGGAGTTGTATTGGTGTATACCCACGAGTATTGTACCGATACGCTCGTTTCCCTGAAGGTGGAATTGCTGAATTGATTTAAAGTACGGATATTGACTGAGAATTGCGTCTGGAAATACATCTAAAAATAAGGGCGAATACTTATTATTGGTGTTTTTTGATCTAGAGGCAGTTTATTAAATTTACCCAATTATAGGCATCAAAATATGCCTGTCAATTTTATCAATCAATTCGGAGGTTTATTGATCATTATGAAAAATAGAATATTTGGCCTTGTTATGGCATCGGTACTTACTGTTTCAGCATTTTGTGGCTGCGGAGCATCAATGACGGCAGCAGATTCTGATCAGAAAGGGGGCAGTGTGCCTGAAAATACGGCAAATGCTGCGGCGTACAGCATTGTATGTACGACTTTTCCTCAGTATGACTGGATCCGCAATATTATAGGCGGTGATTCCGACAAGTTTCAGCTTACTATGCTGCTCGATCAGGGGATGGATCTTCACAGTTATCAGCCAACTGCAGAGGATATAGCAAAGATAGCTGACGCAGATATGTTTGTGTATGTTGGCGGTGAGTCTGATGGCTGGGTGGATAGTGCCCTGAAAGAAGCGACTAATAAGGATATGAAGGTTGTAAATATGCTTGACGCTTTGGGAACTGCAGTCAAAGAGGAAGAGGTAGTTCCAGGCATGCAGGCAGAGGAAGAAGAGGAAGGAGAGGAAGGCCCGGAGTATGATGAACATGTATGGCTTTCACTCAAGAACGCAGTGGCGTTGACGAATGTGTTGGCGGATAATATCCAGGCGCTTGATCCAGATAATAAATCTGATTACATGGCGAATGCAGGTAAGTACGTTGATGAACTCAATGATCTTGATGGAAGGTACGAACTAACAGTTTCTAAGGGAAAACGTCAGGCAATTCTGTTTGGCGACAGATTCCCTTTCCGATATATGGCGGATGATTATGGCCTTACCTACTATGCTGCATTTGTGGGATGCAGTGCTGAATCGGAGGCAGGTTTTGAGACGATAACATTCCTTGCGCAGAAGGTGGATGAGTTAAAGCTTCCGGTTATTCTGACGATAGAGGGTGCAGATCACAGTATAGCAGAGTCGATAAAGAAGACAACAGATTCGAAAAATCAGGAGATCCTGACGATGAATTCGATGCAGTCTGTGACTGCAAAGGCTGTAGCTGATGGTGAGACGTATCTGAACGTAATGGAAGATAACTTGAACGTACTTTCTCAGGCATTGAATTAATTGCTGAACAATAAAACAAATTTAGATTTATAGGAGAAAACAAATGTCATATATAACGTGCAAAGACCTGGCAGTGGGATATGATGGACGTGCAGTTGCGTCAGGCATTAATTTCAGTATAGACAAGGGAGACTATCTCTGTATAGTTGGAGAGAACGGAGCGGGAAAGAGTACCTTGGTAAAAACTCTGCTTGGCCTGTTGAAACCGGTTTCAGGAGAGATAAAGTTTGGTGATGATCTGACATCGCGTGATATAGGCTATCTGCCGCAGCAGACACCTGTGCAGAAGGATTTCCCTGCGACTGTATGGGAGGTGGCTTTGTCGGGAACGCTGCCTAAGTGCGGAGCACGTCCTTTTTATGGCAGAAAGGAAAAGCAGCTTGCGCAATCTCAGCTTGAACGACTTGGAATGTGGGATATACGCAGGAAATGTTACAGGCATTTGTCGGGAGGACAGCAGCAGCGCGTCCTTTTGGCGAGAGCCCTGTGTGCAACTGAGAACCTTCTTCTGCTTGATGAACCGGTAACTGGCCTTGATCCTGTCGCAACGGCACAGTTCTATCAGATGATACAGCAGTTAAATGAAAATGGTGTGGCAGTGATCATGATATCACATGATCTGAGGGCAATAGATTGCGCCAGACATGTGCTTCATATGAATCATGGGGGCTCGTTCTGGGGCAGCAGAGAGGAATATAAGAACAGCAGATATTGGAACATCATTTCGGTAGAATATGAGAAAGGTGGTGGACAGAGTGCAGCTTGTTGATAAGTTAATTTACTATATGCAGTATCCATTTGTTAAGTATGCTCTTGTGGTTGGTATTCTTATAGCATTGTGTTCGTCACTTTTCGGTGCAACATTGGTTTTGAAAAGATTTTCATTTATCGGCGATGGACTTTCGCATGTTGCATTTGGAGCAATGGCGGTAGGATCTGTTCTGAAACTGACAAACAACACGATTATAGTGATGCCGGTGACTGTGGCTGCTGCAATTCTCATACTTATGTCGGGACAAAATGCGAAGCTTAAGGGAGATGCCGCGATAGCTATGATGTCTGTCGGTGCTTTAGCCGTAGGTTATCTGATAATGAATGTATTTTCCACGTCGGCAAATGTATCTGGCGACGTGTGCTCTACGTTGTTTGGTTCAACCTCAATACTTACATTGACTATGGGAGAAGTGTGGCTGTGTATAGTTATGTCAATATGTGTAATAGCGTTTTTCTGTTTGTTCTACAACAGGATATTTGCAGTCACATTTGACGAGAGTTTTACCAGGGCAATCGGGAAAAATGCAGGGGCATATAATCTGGCGCTGGCGGTGATAATCGCTGTGATAATAGTGCTTGCAATGAATCTGGTGGGCTCCCTGCTCATCACGGCACTTCTGGTATTCCCTGCACTTTCGGCAATGCGAGTTATGTATAGTTTCAGGTCAGTGGTATTATATTCGGCTGTATTGTCAGTTGTGGGAACTTTGACCGGCATGCTGGTATCCATATTATTTTCAACACCGGTAGGATCTACGATCGTTGCATGCGATATGGTTATATTTGCATTTAACAGTATAGCAGGGAAAGTGATGAGGAGATAAGAATATGTATATGAATAGAAATAGAAGAATGCATGGATGCAGACACAGATTTAAGCGATTGATTATGTCAATATTGGTGCTGAGTATGTTGCTGACTGTCACAGGCTGTGGTGGAGCATCTCAGACTGCGGGCAGTCGTTTGAACACACAGAATGCAGTGGATAAGGTGCTTAATCAGAAAACAGGCGATGGTGATGTGGAAAGCAAGTCGTCGGCGGGAGCCACAACAGAGACGACGATTACAACAGAGATGCAAACCACGACAGAGACAGAATCCGCATCTGTAACTGAGGCGACATCAGAACCAACATATGGGCAGGTCGTGAATGGAGACAGCTCAGTTATAGCGCAATACAAGTCTGAGGGTGTGGATGTGGATCTCACACTTATGGGAAGCGATCTTGTATATGCGACGGTATATCAGATGATGTCAAAACCTGAGGAATATGAGGGCAAGACGATAAGGATAGAAGGAAAGTATTATGCATCCTATTATCCAATAACCGACAAATATTATAATTATTGTCTCATAGCCGACGCTCTGGCATGCTGCAGTCAGGGACTTGAATTTGAACTCGGTGGAGATGCCGTATATCCAGATGATTACCCGGCGGACCAGAGTGAGGTGATCGTTACGGGAGTATTTGAAACCTACACAGAGGAGGCTGGACAGACATTTTATTACTGCAGGTTGAGAGATGCAGAATATCAACTGGTATCGACAGAGAATCAGTAGAGTATAAATTGCATAACATTTTTGGAATCCGGGCAGATCAAAGTGTCCGGATTTTTTGAGTAAAAAATATTCAGAATCAGGAGGAACATAGCTGCATCAAAACCAGGAATCACATAGAAAAATATGGCAAAATGACGCAAATATACTAAAAAACATTAAAAATAGCTAAAAAATGATAAAATTACTTAAAAAAGAATTTGATATATTGTAAAAACTATGCTAATTTTAAATAAAGGTAAATATTCAGCCGTGCAGGATAAGAACAGCGGATTCGACATGCTTGCATGTAAGAATCAGGTGTTCTTATCCTGTGGTGACTCGAATAGAGTCACCGCCCCATACAATGAGCAAAATAGCTGCGCAGCAGCGAAAGAGCACGGGAACCGTGCGGTTTTGCGAATGTATGGTCGGCTGAATACATTAAAATATGCAGAAGGGATGTGATGAAGTGAAAGAGAAATACAAAGGTGTACAAAAACTCACAGACAATCCGTTCCTCAACCTCTATCATATAGATGCGGTTGACACGGCTGGAAAAGACTTCAATTATTACTTTGCTTCAAGGAATAAAGAGAACGACATCAAGATAAAGACCCACGATATAAAACCGGAAGGAATAGTTATATATGGAGTTAAGCTGGAAGATGAGCCGAAGCTGGTGCTCATAAGGCAGTACAGATACCCACTCGATGCGTATATATATGAACTTCCTGCAGGACTGGTGGACGGAGATGAGACTCCGGCGCAGGCAGCAGTCAGGGAGATGAAGGAAGAGACAGGGCTTACCCTTGATGTATATGAGGGCGGAGAAGAACTCTACAGAAGGCCATTCTATATGGGCCCGGGATTTACGGATGAGATGAGCAGTGCTGTATTTGGAACAGTTACAGGAACACCAAATCTCGACAGCAAGGAGAGCACAGAGGACATACAGGTCATACTCGCAGACCGAGGTGAGGTCAGAAGAATCCTGTCAGAGGAACAGGTGTCGCTCAGAGGAGCATACCTCATGACACATTTTCTGGCTGAGGGAGATCCACTAGAATTCCTGAGAAAATAGGAAGCGCTGAGCAGTGATTGCTCAAACAGCAGAACGTTTATAAAAGGGCATACTAAATGAGAAAAAAGAAGGAGAAGTAGAAAGATGAGTTACAGAGACACATATGATTTTTGGATGACAGATGATTATTTCGATGAGGATACCAAGAAGGAGCTTGCAGCCATAGCTGATGATGAGGCTGAGATCGAGGACAGATTCTATCGTGATCTTGTATTTGGAACTGGTGGACTCAGAGGTGTGATAGGCGCGGGAACCAACAGAATGAACTTCTACACCGTCCGCAAGGCTACACAGGGTCTTGCAAACTTCATTGTGAAGCAGAATGCGCAGGACAAGGGCGTGGCAATAGCATACGATTCAAGAAAGTATTCTCCAGAGTTTGCAGCAGAAGCAGCTCTCTGCCTGTGTGCAAATGGAATCAAGTCATATCTCTTTGAGTCACTCAGACCTACACCTGAGCTTTCATATGCAGTCAGAAAGCTTGGATGTACAGCAGGTATAGTTATAACAGCCAGCCACAATCCACCAGAGTACAACGGTTACAAGGTATACTGGGAGGATGGCGCGCAGATCACAGCTCCAAAGGACAGAGAGATCATCGCAGAGGTTAAGGCTGTAACAGATTTCCATACAGTAAAGACCATGGATAAGCAGGAGGCACTTGACAAGGGCCTTCTCACTATCATAGGTGCCGAGATAGATGACGCGTATATGGAGGAACTCAAGAAGCAGATCATTCATCCTGAGATCATCAAGGAGCAGTCAGAGAACATCAAGATCGTATACACACCGTTCCACGGAACCGGTCTTGTACCTGTAAAGAGAGTCCTGTCCGAGCTTGGTTTCAAAAACGTATACATTGTTCCTGAGCAGGAGCTTCCAGACCCTGAGTTCACAACGCTTGAGTATCCAAACCCAGAGGATCCAAAGGCATTTGAGCTTGCCCTCAAGCTGGCAAAGGAGAAGAATGCGGACATAGTTCTCGCTACAGATCCTGATGCAGACCGTCTTGGAATATACGCACTCGATACAAAGACAGGCAAGTATATGCCATTTACAGGAAATATGTCAGGACTTATAATCGCTGAATACCAGTTCAGAGAGAGAACAAAATGCGGTCTCATGCCAAAGAATCCGGCCATGGTCAAGACTATTGTAACCACAAATATGGCTGATCCACTGGCTGCAGATTACAATGTCAACCTCATAGAGGTTCTAACAGGCTTCAAGTTCATCGGTGAGCAGATCAAGTTCTTCGAGCAGAATAATTCATACAATTTCGTAATGGGTATGGAGGAGAGCTACGGATGTCTCGTTGGAACATACGCAAGAGACAAGGATGCTCCGGTTGCAGTTATGTGTCTCTGCGAGGCTGCTGCATACTGCAAGAGCCAGGGAATCACTCTGTGGGATCACATGCTTGATCTCTATGAGAAGTACGGATATTACAAGGAAGGCCTCTACACAATAACGCTCAAGGGTGTTACAGGAGCAGAGAAGATCCGCAAGATCATGTCCTCACTCAGAGCTGAGTCACTTACTCAGATCGATACACTCAAAGTTCTCAAGGTTCGTGATTACGAGAAGAACACGATCACAGATCTTGCCACCGGAGAGGTCACAGAGTCAGGACTTCCACAGTCCAACGTTCTCTACTACGACCTTGAGGATGGCGCATGGGCATGTGTACGTCCATCAGGAACAGAGCCAAAGATCAAGCTGTACTACGGAATCAAGGGAACAAGCCTTGATGATGCAGATGCAAAGCTTGAAGCTCTCCAGACAGCACTTGTTGAGAAGCTCAACAAGCTGGCAGAGTAGCATAAGTATAATATATATAGCAAATACAAAAAAGCGCCGTCTGGTCTGGTGACCGGACGGCGCTTTGCTGTCCTTATACGATGACGTCGAACTGTATGTAGTCTCCCTGGTCGGTATTTACCGTGTCGAGATATATTTTACCATTGTACTTGTCGGTCAGTTTTTTTCAGGTTGTAGAGACCGTAACCATGGCCATGTCTGTTTCCGGTTTTGGTGGTATATCCCGGTGAGAACATATTCTGGCGGAATTCGTTGGTTTTGACGGAACCCTTGTTTCTTGTTCTTATTTCTATCTGGTTCTGCCTGCTGTCCAGGTACAGATATGCAGTGCCAAATGGGGCGGTCGATTCAAGCGCATTATCGATCAGTATACCGATGATCCTGATCAGTTCATACTCCGGCATTCGGCTCTTCAGATCCCTGGATGCCACCTGGACTACGAGCTCCTTCTGATCCTTCTGTGCTTCCGTGATCTTGCTGTACACAAATCCGGCTACAACGCTCAGGTTGATCTTGAGCAGATCACAAATGGCCTCTGTAAAGGAATAAAAAAGGTCGGTTATATTACAAGTCAATTGCAGAAAATATAATTCTTTTAGTTAATACCGCAATAATAAAACGGCTGCAATATACATCTGCGCAACAAAGTGATATAAATTGCAAGATTAAATATTGAATTTAAAAACTGCTTAATATATTATACAAATAACAATAAATTAGCTAAAAAATAGCCTAATAAAATGAACGGAAGATAAATTGTGGATAGATAAAAAAAGGAAAAATCTGTGTGGCCTGTGAGGTCAGGAAAGGGGTAGAAGATGGACGCAAAGCAGAGATACGAGATGTGGCTTGGCAGCGATCAGGTAGATGATGTTACGAAGCAGGAGCTCGTAAACATAAAGGATAATGAAGCGGAGATTGAAGATAGATTTTACACAAACCTTGAGTTTGGAACAGGTGGACTTCGAGGCGTGATGGGAGCGGGAACGAACCGCATGAACATTTACACGGTTCGCATGGCAACACAGGGAATTGCTAACTACCTGGCGAAGATCGGAATATCAGAGCCGTCGGCAGCTATAGCATTTGACAACAGAAACAATGCTTCGCTGTATGCGCTTGAAACTGCTCTCTGCCTGTGTGCAAATGGCGTGAAGGTGTATCTGTTTGATGCGCTCCGTCCGACACCGGAGCTTTCATTTGCAGTGAGACATCTGCACTGCAATATCGGCGTGAATATAACGGCAAGCCACAATCCAAAGGAATACAACGGATATAAGGTTTACTGGGATGATGGAGCCCAGATCGTATCTCCTCAGGATAAGGAGATCATTGCAGAGGTCAACAATATAGAAGATTTCTCCATGGTTAAGACTATGGACAAGGACGCTGCAATAGATGCAGGACTGTTGAATGTGATCGGTCAGGAGATCGATGACGCATATATAGGAGAGCTTCACAAGCTTGTCATGAATCCGGAGGAGATTCAGAAGGCGGGAGATCTGAAGATCGTATATTCTCCGCTTCACGGAACAGGCCTTAAGCCTGTTACAAGAGTTCTCAGCGAACTTGGTTTCAAGGATGTACATGTCGTTGAGGAACAGGCTGTTCAAGATGGTAATTTCCCAACTGTAAAGTCCCCAAATCCTGAGGGCGCAGAGGCGTATGCCCTGAGTCTTGAGCTGGCGAAGAAGGTCGGCGGCGAGCTGATTCTTGTCACAGACCCTGATGCTGACAGACTCGGAATGTATGGATATGACAGCAAGAATAATGAGTATAAAGAATTTACAGGAAATATGTTCGGTGCGATCCTCTGTGATTACGTGCTGATGCAGAGATCCCAGAGCGGAAGACTGCCTGAGAATCCGGCGATTGTAACTACGGTTGTTATCACCAATATGGTCAAGGAGATATGTAAGAAGTACGACACTTTCTGTGACTGCAACAACCTGATCGGATTTAAGAATATAGCATCGAGAATGAGGGCTTATGAGCAGACAGGTGAACACAATTATGTGTTCGGGCTTGAAGATACATTTGGATGTCTGCCTGGTACATATGCAAGGGACAAGGACTCGGTTGGAACGCTGATGCTTCTCTGTGAGGCTGCGGCATACTACAAGAACCGTGGCATGACTCTGTGGGACAGAATGGTTGAATTGTGGCAGGAATATGGTTACTACAAAGAGAAGGTTCAGACCATGAAGTTTGATGGACGCGAGGGTGCTGCAAAGATACAGTCAATGATACAGACGCTGAGAGATAATCCGGTGCAGAAGGTCGGAACTTACAGCGTGGAGAAGATCTACGACTACAAGCTTGGAACAGAGACAGACGCAGCGACAGGCAAGTCCGAGGCGGCGGTGCTTCCAAAGTCCAACATGATATATTATCAGCTTGCGGATGGCGCATGGTTCCTTGTGAGACCTTCAGGTACAGAGCCGAAGATCAAGTTCTATCTCGGGGTAAAGGGAAACTCACAGGAGGATGCGGCAGAGCAGCTTGACGGGCTTGCGGCAAATGTGAAGGCGATGTTCTCGTAAAACGGGATGACTGGTAAGAAACGAAATAGCTGGCAAATAAATGTCAGCAGAAAATAGATTCGAAGATCGCGGTAGCGACTAAAAATAATTACAAGGTGGAGGTAAAAAAGATGGGGTACATGGACGAATACAAGTTCTGGCTTGAGTCAGACTGCTTTGATGAGAAGACAAAGGAAGAACTTAGAAGTATCGCAGATGATGACAAAGAGATCCAGGACAGATTCTACAAGAATCTGAAATTTGGAACCGGCGGAATGCGCGGAATCATGGGTGCTGGAACCAACAGAATGAATATATATACAGTTACAAAGGCAACACAGGGACTTGCAGATTACATACTTGAGGTCGGCGCAGATGCTGCGGGGAGAGGTGTTGTTATAGCACATGACTGCCGAAATATGTCAGCAGAGTTCACAGAGGCATCAGCTCTGTGCCTCAATGCAAATGGCATAAAGACTTATGTGTTTGATGCACTCCGCCCTACACCTGAGCTTTCATTTGCAGTGAGAGAGCTTGGATGTATAGCCGGAATCGTGGTAACAGCAAGCCACAATCCACCTGAGTACAACGGCTACAAGGTGTACTGGGAGGACGGCAGTCAGATCGTATCTCCTCAGGATCAGGATATCCTGAAACATGTGGCGGATGTTGAGAGATACGAGGATGTCAAGACCATGGACAAGGACAAGGCTATCGCGGACGGACTGTTCTGTATGGTTCCTGCAAGTGTTGATGAGAACTACTATCAGGCGCTCATAAAGCAGACCATCCACGGCGATATCATTCCGAAGGTTGCAGACGATATCAAGATAGTATACACACCACTTCATGGAACAGGAAATGTACCTGTAAGGGAAGTGCTCAAGAGACTTGGCTTCAAGCACGTGTATGTTGTAGAAGAACAGACTGTTCCTGACGGAGACTTCAGTACAGTCAGGTCACCAAATCCGGAGGAACCATCAGCATTTGCCATGGGAATAGACCTGGCAAAGAAGGTTGATGCGGACGTTATCATGGCCACAGATCCTGATGCAGACAGACTTGGAATATACGTCAAGGACAGCACGGGAATCTGGAAAGACACGGAATTTGCAGATGATCCTGCATATCCATATGTCCGCTTCAATGCCAATATGACAGGAGCCTTGATCGCAGAGTATGTCTGCCGTGAGCAGAAGGCAGTCGGCAAACTGCCGGAAAATGGTGCTATCTGTAATACAGTAGTCAGCACCAATCTTACAAAGGCGATAGCAGAGAATTACAATCTGAAATATATAGAGACACTCACCGGATTCAAGTACATAGGTGAGCAGATCCTTCTCTTTGAGAAGAACAACACATACAAGTTCATCTTCGGAATGGAGGAGAGCTTTGGATGTTTAGTAGGAGACTACACTCGTGACAAGGACGCTTGCGCAGCCGTTGTCATTTTATGTGAAATAGCAGCATTTTATAAGCTGCAGGGAGAAACCATCTGTAATGCCATGGAAGAGGTTTATCACAAATATGGCTATTACTTTGAAGGTGCGTTTGGGATAACTCTAAAGGGTGTAGATGGTGCAGCACAGATTAAGAAGATGATGGAGAACTTCAGGAACCATCCACTTACGAACTTTGCAGGTATCAAAGTTACCGGTATGAGGGACTATGTGAGCGGAATCCGCAAGCCGCTTGATGGCGAAGAGGAGCACATGGGTCTTCCAAAATCAAACGTGCTGTACTATGAGCTGGAAAATAATGCGTGGTTCGCGGTTAGGCCTTCTGGAAATGAACCAAAGATCAAATTCTACTTTGGCGTGAATGAAATCAGCCTAAAAAATGCCATGTCAAAGATAGATGAGATGAAAGCATGTGTGCAGGAGCTTGCTAAATAAACAAACACAAAATATGGCAGAATTTACTGCCGAAAAAGAAAAACATTCCTTCCATATACTACAAAATTAAACATGTAAATGCACTTTCCAGCCAATGCGCTGAACAAGGGGGATCTCGGCCTTGATGCTGAGGTCCCTTTTGTATAAAAAGAAGGCAGGGAATCAGGAGCTTCAGGGGACTAGATAACTGAACGCTGTTATATGTCACAAAGTAAAATATAGTTAAAAATACTAAAAACTGTTTAAAAATTAACTAAAAAATGTTATAATATATAAAGTAACGACAGTGTGTGGCAAACGCGTATAGGAGTAGTATAGGAGATTATATGCCAGAAAAAGAAAAAGAAATAGAAATAGAAAAAGAAATAAAAAAAGAGAGAGAAATAGAAAAGAAAAATATAAAAAGTATCGCTGGACATATCATCGATGAGAAAACCGATGAAAAAGAGAAACGAGAGCCGGAGAGTGTCTTGGATGTGGATGAGCATATGTCTGAGAAACAGAAGCTCAGTCTTATGAACAAACAGCAGAAAAGGGAATATATACTGGAGTATTATGCCCCGAAGGCTCTGTTTGCACTTGTTGTTGTTGGCATAGTTGTATTCCTTGTCGTAAAACATTTTACGGCGGAATCTGCGGCACTCAACATCCTTGCGATCAACACTACACAACAGGAATCCGCGGCGAATGACAAGGCGTATTATGAGGAATTCCTCAGTGAAAATGGTCTTGATGCGGAGAAGGAATATGTCAGTATAAGTACAGGGATCGGCGTGTCAACTGATCCGAATGATGCCATGAGTCAGGATAGTCTACAGCTTATACAGAACAAATTTATGGCGAATGCGGTGGACGTGTTCTTTGCCGACACAGACCTTGTTATGAGTTTTGGAGAGTTCGGATATATGCAGGATCTTGATAAGGTGCTGACTGATGAACTGAAAGAAAAGTATAAAGATTCGTTTGTGTATGCAACGGTTATTGAAACGGGTGAGAAGATACCTGTCGGAATAAAGATCGGTGATAATTCCTGGGTGAAGGATACCGGCTGGTATGAAATGGATGCTGCAGTGGGATTTGGCGAGAATGCCAAGAATATGGATCTTGCACTTGAATTTCTTGAATACATAAGCAGAGAGTGATACCCATAAATAAAACGAGGAGACTATAGATACATATGAGCATAAGATATGATGAGGCAAACAGAATATTTGAACTTGATACGAGAAACACGAGTTACCGGATCGGAATCGTCGATGAAGAGGGGTTTGTCGGACATATATATTATGGACAGAAGATCCGTCCGCAGAAATGTGATCAGTTTTTGAGAACGTGTGAGGCTCCTTTTGTTCCGTCCAAGAATAACAGGGAGAGATGTTCATTTATGGATACATTTCCGACAGAGTATTCCGGAAATGGAATAGGAGACTACAGGGAGAGTTGTATTGCAGTAAAGACCGCAAATGGCAGCAGAACCGTTGATCTGAAATTTGTGGATTACGATATTGTAAATGGAAAGCCGGGGATTAGTGGCCTTCCGGCATCATTTGCGGGAGAAGAGGAGGTTCAGACTCTCGTTGTCCATATGATGGATGGGGGATGTGGCATTGATGTTGACCTGATATATTCTGTGTTTGAGGATGAGGATGTTATAACCAGAAGTGTGAGCGTGAAAAATGCAGGTGATAGGGATATCAGGCTCACAAAGGTATATTCTGCATGTATAGACATGGATGACGAGGATTTTGAGATGCTCACTCTTCATGGCTCATGGGCCAGGGAGAGACAGATCGAGAGACGCCCGATAGCTTATGGCAAGCAGAGTGTAAGCTCTCTCCGCGGTGAGTCATCCCACCAGGACCATCCGTTTATGGCATGGATGACAAAGGGTACAGATCAGACTACGGGTGATGTATATGGAATGCATTTTGTGTACTCGGGTAACTTCATCGCACAGATAGAGAAATCACAGTTTGATTCCATACGCGCAGTCATGGGCATACATTCAGAGGGATTTGAGTGGTGGCTCACGCCTGGAGAGACGTTTACAGCGCCTGAGGTTGTGCTTACATACAGCCATGATGGACTTGGACAGA
>OIYT01001179.1_pt1 | contig 19679 bp, 17 predicted proteins | sample 1588201 | NCBI WGS metagenome assembly OIYT01 (sample SAMN03283260) | human gut metagenome | biome: human-associated habitat; material: feces | host: Homo sapiens | place: USA | collected 2013
TCTTCTTGATCTCTTCTTTTGACATATCTACAGCAGAGAATACGAAGTCAACTGTTGCAGCAACTTTCTCTACTTCATTTACGTTCATTACGATAAGATTCTTAACACCCTCTGGCATTGGAGTGTCCATTTTCCATCTTCCGCCTACTGCTTCTTCATATGTCTTTCCTGCACTTCTCGGGCTGGCTGCGATCGCAACAACCTCAAACCAAGGGTGGTTTTCCAGCAAAGAGATAAATCTCTGTCCTACCATTCCGGTACCTCCAAGGATACCTACTTTTAACTTCTTATCCATGATGACCTCCAAAATAACTTTTTCTGAAAAATACGTATGATTCTTCTTTCGCATTTTCTCCGATTTTACACTATTATAAAGCATAAGTCAAACATCCGGCGCACATTATTCCCTACAGTGCACTTGTGATTTAGGGATTGCTGTGATAAAATCATTACTGTTACTATAGAACAAGAAAGGAATGTCAATTATGAAAGCTACACCAGTCAAGGGAACCAGGGATTATCTTCCAAAAGAAACAGAGATCCGGGATTATTTACAGAATATCATTATGGAAACATACAGCAGTGCAGGATTTCAGCGTATTACCACCCCGATCATCGAGGATTCTGTCAATCTGGACAAGAGTGAAGGCGGCGAAAATCTGAACCTGATCTTTAAAATATTAAAACGGGGCAAAAAACTGGACAGCGCCCTCGCCGGAGAGCACCCGACCGAGAAGGAGCTGGCGGATATGGGACTTCGCTATGATCTGACACTGCCGCTCTCCCGTTACTATGCCAATAACCGCAACGAGCTTCTGTCACCGTTCAAGGTGATCCAGATGGATCGTGTATATCGTGCCGAGCGCCCTCAGAAGGGTCGTCTCCGCGAGTTTATGCAGTGTGATATTGATATTATCGGAAACGAGTCCAGAGATGCCGAGATTGAGCTGATCCTGACTACCACAAAGGCTCTGAACCGTGTGGGACTTTCTGATTATAAGGTAAAGATCAATGACCGCCGGATCTTAAGCGATATCTTTGCCTATGCCGGCTTTGCAAAGGAAGACAACGAAAAGCTTGCGATCATCTTTGATAAGCAGGATAAGATCGGTATTGACGGTGTGAAGGCAGAACTGGAGGAAAACGGCTTCGACCAGATCTGCATCGATAAATTTATTTCTCTTTTTGCCAATGGCTCCCTGACACTGGAATCCGTAGCCAATGTATGTGATGCTTCTTATGTGGCAGAGCTGCAGCGTATTATCGATGCTGTTACAACTGTTTCAAAGGGTACGATCCCTGTAGAATTTTGTCCTTCCCTGGTACGTGGTCAGGGCTATTACACCGGCACTATTTTTGAGGTAGAGGCAGCGGGCTACAGCGGTGCCGTGGCAGGTGGCGGACGCTACGATAACCTGATTGGCAAGTTCCTGAATGAGGACATCCCGGCCGTTGGATTCTCTATTGGCTTTGAGCGTATCTTCGGTATCTTGATGGAGCAGAACTACTCTATCCCAAACCGCAAAAAGAAAATTGCCGTATTCTACGATACCGACACCTATGCAGAAGCTCTGATCTACGCAGAGGAATTACGGAATGACTATATCGTTTCTGTTATTGCCCGTCCGAAAAAGCTCGGAAAATATCTGAACAAACTGGAAGCACAGGGCTTTGATGGATTTGCTGTCTATGGACAGGAGGACGGCGTGAAGCTGTTTGGAGAATAAACAGCCCCGGCATATCATCCGGATAACTACCGGCGTCTTAATACTGAATACCTGAATATAAATAAAAAGTCATCACGGATTATTCTGTGATGACTTTTATATTTTAATTAAACTATATAGAAAATTCCATTTTTCTGATACATCAAATAGATACCTTTTACGATATTCTCTCCTTCTGATACCTGCAGATCTCCTCCTCAATGTTACTGTCAATCCTGCCAAGAATATCCGGATTTGGTCTGGCCGTGTAGTACCCCTGGATCAGATCTACCCCCAGCTTGATCACCGTTTCCAGCTCCTCCGAAGTCTCTACCCCCTCTGCAAGCACCTGGAAATGATTCTCATGGGCAAAGATCACAATGTCCTTGACAAAATGCTGCTTCTGTGGGTTATCCTGAATGCCGCTGAGAAGCATCCGGTCCACCTTCACATAATTTGGCATATACCGGAGCAGATTCACAATATTAGAATATCCTGTACCGTAATCGTCAACCGCTGTCTCAATCCCCATTTTCTCGTAACCGCTCTTCATGTCTGCCAGAGTCTTATCATCCGCCTCGGTCTGCTCCGTCAGCTCCACAACCACACTATCCGCATGTTTTGTAAGCTTCTGCTTGAGCACCGCTGCTTCTTCTCCGGAAAGCTGGCTGCCCGGGATACTGTTGATAAAGATCTTTTTGCCTGCCAGTTCCTTTTCTCTCTCATCCACCAGATGAAGAATATTGAAGAAAGTCGCTCTCTCCACATCATATAAACGCTCCAGATGGGATGCATACTTGATAATATCAAGCGGTGATATCATCGGATGGATCTGGGCTCTCATCAATGCCTCATACGCTACAATGGAACCATCCCTCGCACTGACGATCGGCTGGAAATGATAGGCAAACAGATTCTCATCCAACACCTTCTTCACAAGTGCTGCCTGTTCCTGCTCCTGTGCGGAAAGTACCCCATCCCCGGCAATCCTCTTTTCACTTGCCTTGTGACCGTTTTTGCGGCTCACGGCTGCATTGACCAGGTCTTCCATTTCCACCAGATCCTTCACACGCTCCGTCTTGCTGCCGCTAAACAGCCTCATCTCATATTTACGATCCGAGGACTGATTGTACTCCTCCAGCATCCGGTCAATCTCCCTGCGTACTGTATGAATCCTCTCATGGGTGGCCTCATCCGTAAGCTCTGCCATAATAAACTCATCATCTCCCAGACGACAGCACATCGCTCCCTCATCTGCACACTCCTGAATAATCTGTGCAACCTTCCGGATCGCACGATCTCCTTCATTTCTTCCAAACTTTTCATTGATCTTGTCGAGACATGCCATATCCATCGCCAGAACACTGACGTATTTATTTTCTTCACGGGATCTCTCCACCATCGGTTTGGAATGCTTTACAAATCCAGTATAATTAAACATACCCGTCAATTCGTCATGAATCTTGCGTTCCTGTACCCGGCGGTTTGTCCTCTGCAGTGCATCCATACGCCGGAAACATTCCATACCGATCATCAGGTTATGTAACCACATATAATAGCGTTCATCATATGCCCTGGGCTCATCTCCATAGCCGATGACAGCATATCCAAAACACATATCTTCGAAATAAATAGGTGTAAAAATATATGACTTTGGCGTATCACTTTCCCCATAAATCTCCGGAAGCATCTGTTCTCTTGGAAAGGTCTCTGTAAATTCCAGACGATCCTCCCCCTTACCGGATGGTCCACAATGAAGCACCGGTGCGATCCGGTCGGTATAATGCCCCTTCACAATATTGATACTGGCCGGCTTGTCCTCCCGGATCCAGAGATCATTGACACAGATATGAAAACTGTCAAATTCCCTGATCTGGTAGCTGTACGTCTGGACCGCATCCATCAGCTCCTGAAAAGTATTCTGTGAAATCCAGTCCTCGGTCAGATGATTGAAGCTGGAATAAAAACTCTTGCGGGAAACTTCTGTAGACCACTGATCCCGTACGATCTTTCGCGGTATTACACTCTCGCAGTGACAGCCACAGCTTCCACCGATAAACAACGGCGGTTCGTAGGTAAATTCCGGCAGCTTATGTCCATCCAGAAGACTCCGGATACACTCAGCGGCATACTGTCCAAACTCCTTCGCCGGTATGTCCATAGAAGTAATAGGACTCGGGCTTTCCTTGCCCTCCGGTACGGAATCATATCCCACAACGGCGATATCCTCCGGCACCCGGATCCCGCGATCTGCCAGAGCCTCCGCAACGCCGATCGCCATATGATCATTGGCACAGGCAACCGCCTCTGGAAGCGTCTTTCTCTGCTCCAGCAATTCTCTTATCATGTCACGGCCACCATCATACCAGTAATCACCATAAAAGATTCTGTCATCTCCGGCATCCAGTCCATGCTCTGTCATGGCATCCACAAAGCCTTGCAGACGCTGCACGGAATGTGCATTATACTGAGGTCCTGTCAAAAACACAATATCTTTCATCCCATGTTCATCGATCAGATGCGATACCAGCCGTTTCACCGGACCGTAATGATCCAGCATAATATAGTCGTACTCGTCACTTTTCCGATCGACATATAGAATCCGCCCATGAAATCTGCTCCGGAACTGCTCCTCCAGACGCAGCATCAAGCCTGAGGTCTGCAATGTTTCCGGCAAAACGATCATACCGTCAAAAGCATCGTAATCAATTAAAGAGAAAATACTTGTCTCTCCAGCTTCCCGCTCTGACGTATCCTGATACTTCCGATAAGTGGCAAAGGTGCAGACATCAAAATCAAAATCAAATGCCCGTTCCAAAAAACCCTGCATGAAATTTTTCTGGTAATTTTCCTCCAATTGCGAGGATAACACTGCAATTCTCTTTCTCAATGTATCGTCTCCCTCAATAACATCTCCTCCCGCGGCTCCATCATTACGAGCTTATGCTTCGTTCACAATGATGGTTGTTTGGGAAGGATCAATTTCCTGCTCTTCTAAGATCAAATCTTTTATTTTTTCCGCCTTTATCACTCCTGCAGATGGATTCTTAACACTTTCAATGGTTCCATCCACTTCCACATCTACCGTGGAATATTCAAAAGCAAGTGTCGTATTTAACAGCCTGCAGTTCTTCATGACGAGATTTTCCATATAACACATGCCCTGCAGACTCTCGATCACACAGTTGACAAAAGTGATGTTTTTGGAATTCCAGCCCAGATATTCTCCACAGATATAAGAATCATATACCGTTACATTGTCACAATTCCAAAAAGCATCCTTGGAAAGCATCTTGGCGTGATGCATCTCCACATTACGACATCCGTCAAAACAGTAATTTCCCACCAGTCGGAAACCATCCAGCTTCATATCACTGCAGTTCATAGCGAAATAATCGCCCTTTGCCATCACGTTACTCATAGCAACATCCTGACAATGCCACAGGGTTTCCTCCGCATGTGGCAGATCCACGTTTTCCAGAGTCAGTCCATGAACCCGTCGGAACCCCTTTGGTGCCTCATATAGGGTGTCCTTCACAGAAATCTGATCCGTATACCAGATCCCGGCCCTTGCCATCTCCGCGAAATCACAATCCTCTACCCGGATATTTTTACAATACCATAAAGGATACTTCCACTGAAAAGAAGTCTTCCGCAATGAAATATCACTGCTCTCCTTCAGCGGAGACTCACCATCGGCAAATATAGAATACTCAATCGAAAGATCTTTACTATGAAATAATGCCCTCTCCCCTGTTAATCTCTCTTCTCTGATAACCTGCATTGTATTTCTCCTTCACATTTACAATCCAGTGCTTTTCTGTCATTTTCTATAAATTCTCCAATCTGGATAATTATACATCATTCCAGCCAAAAAGAAAAGCACGAAACCCTTTTCCATATTTTATGTCAACAATTTTCCACGGTGCCTTTTGTCCGCCTCGTCCCAGTTTTTACTGAATGCCAGCCGCAGCAGGAATAATACGCCACGGAAGCACAGTTCGATACACATGGCGATCCAGACACCCCGCAGACCAGATTTCGGTGCCAGAAAAGCCGCCAGAGGCAGGCGTACCAGCCACATACTGCAGAAATTCAGGCAGCTTGGGATCAACGTATCCCCTACCCCGCGAAATACACCGGAGGCAACAATGGAAGCCGCATACATCGGCTCTGCAAATGCCTCGATGCGAAGCACAGAGGTCCCTAACTGCCGTATGGCTTCATCCGGCGATAATATGGAGATCATCCATGGTGCCAGAAGATACATGCAGGCACCGCTCACCGCCATAACAAGCATACCAAAACAGGTGGCGATCCAGCCGAGCCGTTTCGTCAGATCATGTCTGCCGGCTCCCACACTTTGTCCGATCAGCGTTGTTGCTGCCGAGCCGATCCCGTATCCCGGCATATAACAAAGACTTTCCGCCGTAATAGAGAAGGAATTTGCCGCAATGGCGATCATCCCCAATGGTGCCACGATCCTGGTGGACATGATCTGTGCACCGCTCATAATAAACTGCTCCACTGCCACCGGCACAGATATACAGACTGCCTTCTGTATGTCCTTCCGGCAAAACTGCAGCTTTTCCTCCTTCCGAAGATGAAGCATTGGCGAACGAAACAGCAGAAAATACATCATACAGAGCATAATCACAAGCTGTGCCAGTGCCGTCCCCAGTGCCGCTCCCAGCACGCCCAGTCCCATTCCCGGGATAAATATCCGGTGTCCCATCCATAAAACGCTTCTTGAAGGGAATATTAAAACAAGATTAAATAATATATCCAGAAAGCACATCAGCACATGCAGAATGCTCGGAAGTCTCATATTTCCGCTGCTTTGCAGCATGGCTCCGGCAGCCAGGTTCATCTGCATAACCGGAAGTGCCAGAGAATATACCAGGAAATAATGAAATGCCTCCCGGCAGATGCTGCTGTCCCCGCCAAGCCACCGCGGAAGCTCTCTGCTGATCCCTGCCCCGATACTGAGCAATACCAGACTGTACAATAATGCCGTTACAAGCCCCTGCTTCATGATCCGTCTCGCACCTTTACCATCACCGGCACCGATCCGATGAGCGATCTGCACACTGAAACCGGTGTTATATGCTGATGTAAGACCTCCTAACAGCCATGTACTGGAAGCCACCAGACCAATCGAAGCAGAGGCATTTGCTCCGAGGCTTCCTACCATGGATGCATCAATATATTCCATGATGATGGAAGAGATCTGTGCAAAAATTGCCGGAACACTTAAATGCACGATCAGCAGAAGCTGTTGTCTCATGGCCAGCTGCTTTCCCTCCCGCAGCTGTTCCAACAGTCTTGCACTTTTATCTTTTCTCATATTTTTATCCTTAATCTGCCATAACTGCAGTTTTTATTATGATCTTGAAAGATAGCTTTCAATCCCGTTTTTTAACCTCTTTACCCCTTCTAATATATTTTTGTGAGTGGTTGCCGTATTGAAACGAAGAAATCCTGCTCCGTTTCCTCCAAAAATATTACCTTCTGACAGATACACTCCCGCTTTTTCTCTTAAATGTACATTTAACTCCTCTGTATTATCCGTAATTTGGCTGCAATCCAGCCACAACAGATATGTCGCATCCAATGATCCCACTTTAATCTGTGGAATCTCTTTTTGAATATATTCCTTCACAGTCTTTTTGTTTTGCTGAAGGTAGTCCCGCAGTGCATCCAGCCATGCGCCACCCTCTCCAAAAGCAGCCACAGTCACATCCACGGCAAAAGCATTCGGCTCCGCCACCTCATCGGTATTTAACGCTCTCCACATACGGTGACGCAGAAGCTCATCCGGCACCATGACTGCTGCGGTCTGAAGTCCCGCAATGTTGAACGCCTTGGTCGGTGCGATTGCCGTCACACTGATACTGCGGCAGGTTTCTGAAACACTCGCAAAAGGAACATACTCCTTTCCGGGAGCCGTAAGGTCACAGTGGATCTCATCCGAAAATACAGTCACATGATACTTATGACAAATCTCACCGATCCTCTCCAACGTCTTCTGATCCCATATATTTCCCACCGGATTGTGGGGATTGCACAGGATCATCATGGAAACCTGTGGATCGGAAAGCTTCTGTTCCAGATCCTCCCAGTCGATGGTGTATTGCCCGCCATCATACGCCAGAGGGCTTTCTACTACAAATCGTCCATTATTGATAATCGAATTAAAGAAAATATTGTAAACCGGTGTCTGGATCAATACCTTTTCCCCGGGTGTTGTCAGCTTTCTCACGGCTGTGGACAATGCCGGGATCACTCCAGTGCAAAAGACAAGCCACTCTTTGTCAATCTGCAGACCATGACGACTGCTCCACCAGTTCTGATATGCCTCATACCAGGCATCCGGCAAAACGGAATATCCAAACACCCCATGAGCCACTCTCTTTTCCAGTGCACGCTTTACCGCCGGTGCCGTCTCAAAATCCATATCCGCCACCCACATAGGCAGCTCTCCCTCCGGCACATCCCACTTCAGGGAACCGGTATTTCTCCGGTTGATCTCCTTATCAAAATCATACATTTCACTCATTTTTCTACCTCCATGACCGTTTTATCTTACCTTCCGTTTTCTATGCAAAATTTTAATGCTTCTTAGCAGCCTTATACAGCCGCTTTAGAAGCACTTTTTGCATTATTATTGTCTCCACATCGCCTGCACGCTCCAGTTTTTGCCTTTCTCTTTATGATTTCCGAAATCCCGGCAGACAGTCATATGAAAGAGATCTCTCCGGCTCCTGATCCTGGCTTTTTTTTCATAAATATCATTCATATATATATCGATATGTAAAATACACTTTTTCCCTTCTTTGCGATATCCCCGATAGATCATATTGCCATCATAAACACAATGCACAATATCCTCCAGACACCGTTCCCTTGCCTCCGGTTCATACTGGGAAAGTTCTGAAATATCTCCGGTATAGATCACCTTTTGAAGCAGATCAACCATCTGTGCCTCAAACAGTGGAAATGAAAAATCCTGATTTAACAACTGCATAATTGAAGTAATCTCCATAGCTGTCTGATTATTTCTTCGGATCAACGGCATCATCCGGATGCTTTTTACCAATAGCTTGCCCAACTGTACCAATGCATATGCAGCATAGCTGAACAATGCTCCGATAACCGGATTGATCAAAAGATTGACATACACCATGCTATCCTGAATTAAAATCTGATATAACGCTACCAAAAATCCAATGACAGCTCCTATTCCAAAGCACCAGGCAACCCTTCGTAATATCTTCTTGCGATCCGTTCCCTGCTCAGTTTTCCAGTAAAGCTGCTCCACCATATATCTTCTGCCAAGCCAGTCAGCCACTCCACACAGCCGCAGACTGCGGGACAATTTCTTTTTCTTGCCGGTATCCATGGTAAAAATAATGTCACCTTCACACCTCCACCGCAAAAAGAGCATATTAACCTTTCCATTCTTTTTCTCATCAAAAAAGTCCTGAGATGTCATCGCATACTCCATCTCAAGACCTTTTTGACGAAGACGCTGCCGCTGTGCCTGCAGGATATATGCCGCATCCCCGCTGACATTTGCCGGGAACGTCTCCTCTCCGTACCACCCGAACAGCTCCTCTGCCAGACTGGCAAAGGACTGTTTCTTTGGTTCTTTATTATTAAACTGTTTCTTCTCTGTCATATGACACAAGCCTTTCCTGAATGTATGTATTACATATCATAAAGCAGAAAAATACATCATGTCAAGGGAAGAATTTTACTCAAAAGCCTGTTTCAGATCTGCAATCAGATCCTCCTTATCCTCCAGTCCACATGAGATCCGGATCAATCCTGCCGGAATTCCTGCTTCCCTTAACTGCTCATCATTCATCTGACGATGCGTAGAAGTTGCCGGATTTAAGCAACAGGTTCTTGCATCTGCCACATGGGTCTCGATCGCAGCAAGCTTCAACCGCTTCATAAACTTCTCCGCCGCATCGCGTCCACCCTTTAATTCAAAGGATACCACGCCACATCCTCCATTTGGCATATATTTCTGTGCCCTCTCATAATATGGATCTCCTTTAAGTCCCGGATAATTTACCTTCTCCACCTGTGGCTGCTGCTGTAAAAACTCTGCCACCGCCAGACCATTTTCCACATGGCGCGGCATTCTCACATGAAGAGATTCCAGTCCAAGATTCAGGATAAATGCATGCTGAGGCGACTGGATACATCCAAAATCCCTCATCAGCTGTGCCGTACATTTGGTAATAAATGCACCTTCCTTACCAAACTTCTCCGCATATGTGATCCCATGATAGGAATCATCCGGCTGGCAGAGCCCCGGAAACTTCTCCGCATGAGCCATCCAGTCAAAATGGCCACTGTCAACGATCGCCCCACCAACAGCAGCTCCGTGACCATCCATATATTTGGTCGTAGAATGTGTCACAATGTCTGCTCCCCACTCGATCGGACGGCAATTTACCGGAGTCGGGAAGGTATTGTCCACGATCAGAGGTACCCCGTGTGCGTGGGCAGCCTTTGCAAACTTCTCAATATCCAGCACCGTTAAAGCAGGATTTGCAATTGTTTCCCCAAAAACTGCTCTGGTATTGTCCTGAAATGCTGCATTTAACTCCTCCTCACTGCAGTCCGGAGAAACGAAGGTCGCATCGATTCCCATTTTCTTCATGGTAACAGCGATGAGATTAAATGTACCACCGTAAATAGATGACGATGCCACAATATGGCTTCCACATTCACAGATGTTAAATAACGCAAAGAAATTAGCTGCCTGACCGGAAGATGTCAGCATTCCTGCCGTACCGCCCTCTAATTCGGCAATCTTGGCAGCCACATGATCATTGGTCGGATTCTGAAGACGAGTATAGAAGTATCCCTCTGCCTCCAGGTCAAACAGTTTTCCCATGTCCTCGCTGGTATCATACTTAAATGTTGTAGACTGTATGACCGGAATCTGTCTCGGCTCTCCGTTGCCCGGTGTATAACCCGCCTGTACACATTTTGTATTGATCGTATAATCGTTCATTTTCATTCTCCTCTCAGCCTTGCCGGAAACCGGCATTATTAATTAACACAGTTTTTCCCTATGTCTTTTGGTATATAATGATAGAATATCATTTCCTTTCCTATCCTGCAACCGTTTCCTGTAAAAGAGCCGCACAGTCCACCTGCGTTCCAGACGGTGATCCGCAGGCGGTCTCTCCCACAAATGTCTTTCCGTAACGCCTTCTACATTTTCATAGACTTTTTAGACAATAACCATTATAATTATGATACAGGGGCAACATAATCCTGTCCCCTGCATTATAATCATTTATATTATGACATGAGTGTCAAAAGGTATTTTGACCCTTGCATCATATTATTGCACGTAAATCAGGCAACGATATGCCGCCTGTCACAAACGCGGCATCGGAAAGGGTATGGTACGATTACATGGGATTGATCAAAGCAATCGGCGGAGCGATCCGCGGTACAATGGCTGACCAGTGGAAGGAATATTTTTACTGCGATTCACTGGATGCCGATGTTCTGGTGACAAGGGGATTTAAACGCACCAAGGGCAAGTTTGGAACCAAAAACAACGGCAATGACAACATTATTTCAAATGGCTCCGTGATCGCTGTCAACGAAGGACAGTGTATGATCATTGTAGATCAGGGAAAGGTCGTGGAATTCTGCGGAGAGGCAGGTCAGTTTTTATATGATACCTCCACAGAACCAAGTTTATTCTGCGGACCTCTTGGAAAAAGCATATTAAATACATTTTCGGAAATCGGCAGCCGTATTACCTTTGGTGGAGACGCCGGCAAAGACCAGCGCATCTATTTTTTTAACACGAAGGAGCTGATGGGCAACAAATACGGCACCCCAAATCCGATCCCATTCCGCGTCGTGGATCAGAATATCGGACTTGACGTAGATATTACCGTCCGCTGCAATGGCGAGTATTCCTACCGGATCGTAGATCCGATCCTCTTTTATACGAATGTCTGCGGTAATATCGTAGAGGAATACAAACGTGATGAGATTGACGGACAGTTAAAATCAGAATTAATGACTGCATTGCAGCCTGCTTTTGCAGAAATTTCCGCCATGGGCATCCGCTACAGTGCTGTTCCTGCCCACACCACAGAAATGGCAGATGCACTGAACAAGATCCTCTCCGAAAAATGGGCAAAACTTCGTGGTATTGAAATTGTTTCCTTTGGTGTCAACAGCATCACCGCTCCGAAGGAAGACGAAGATATGATCAAAAACCTCCAGCGTACCGCTGTAATGCGCAATCCGGGCATGGCAGCTGCTACACTGACGGAAGCACAGGCAGAAGCAATGAAATCTGCTGCTGCCAATACATCAACAGGACCAATGATGGCCTTTGCCGGCATGAATATGGCAAATCAGGCCGGCGGCATCAATGCCGGCTCTCTGTTCCAAATGCAGGCTGAGCAGGCACAGGCAACACCTGCCGCCACTCCTGCAGCGAGCAGTTCATCCGCCGCCTCTGCCGACAGCTGGACCTGTTCCTGCGGTACTGTCAACACCGGCAAGTTCTGTTCTCAGTGCGGTGCACCAAAGCCGGCACCTGCTGTTGGCTGGACCTGCTCCTGTGGTGCTGTCAATACCGGCAGATTCTGTTCCGAATGCGGTGCCCAAAAACCCGCCGGAGCACCTCTTTATAAGTGCGACAAATGTGGCTGGGAGCCGGAGGATCCTCAGCATCCGCCAAAATTCTGTCCGGAGTGTGGCGATCCTTTTGATGATAATGATATCCGGTAGAACACTATATACCGGATGTCAGGCAACTGCATCTTAAAAATCCTGCTATAGAACAAAAAAGCGAACCATCTCGATCTCTCGAAACGGTTCGCTTTTTATTTTGTATTATTATTTGATCAATGAATAAATACTGCTTCTCGATACTGCACCATATCATAAATCTTTTTAGCTACGGATGGTTCCAGATTCAAGCATCCATGAGACCCTCTCACCTTATAGTAATCCTTGGTCCAGGAAGACCAGCTCTGCCATGGAGCCGCATGGAAGCCTGTACCCGACCAGGTAATACGCACCCAGCTGTCTACAGGTGTCTCATAATTTTCTCCCTTTAACACACGATGGGTATTATGCTCTTTAATAAAGTAAGCTCCTGTCGGTGTAGATCTTCCCTCCACCGGTCTGCCGCTGATGGTCTTGCAGGAATATGCTACCTTTCCATTTCGAAATACATACACCATCTGATCTGCGATTGAAATCTCTGTATAATTCTGCGTATCCCAATCTACCGCAAAATTCTCATAATCCTTCTGGAATGCGGTGTTGAGATATTCTACTTTGCATTTGATCGTCAATGCTTTCTGATTCTCCACACCCGGATCATTGATATATGCCTCCGTAAGATCTGCGTCGATCGGTTTCTTTAATGCTTTTAATGCCTGATTTAATGTCTTTTCATAATCCATCTGCCAGCCATAATCACCGCCATAGATCTCCACATTCTTTCCATTGTGATCCTTGATGGTTCTTGTCTTGCCAACCGTTTTATATTTTAGACAGAAAGCTTCGATCCAGTCCGATATCGCTGTCCGGTCATACTTTACCCTGCCGTTTTTATATGTAATCCATCTGGAAATCTCCTCCGGCGTAATCTGCTCCGTCACTCCTTCTCCCATATTCCACTTAATAAAGCGGATCGCTGCATTGTTGCATGCAGATAATGCTGTCTGAAGCTCCTCATCCTTTGAAGTGATCTTTGGTGCCTTATACACATCCGGAAATAGTTTTTCATCCGTGAGATCCATTTCTGTCTGTGCCTTCTGAAGCGTATCTTCGATTGCCCGGATAAATGCTTTCTTTTTCAGCTTATTTCCCAGCTTTTCTGCTATGTACTCATATTGATTCTTCTCTGTAGAATACTTCACATGAGCATTTACCGGCTTCCTGATCTTATAACCGTCCCCTGTCATCAATGCAGATTCCGATGCGATCTTTGCTACTTTTTTGGCATTGTAATCCACATCATAATCCATGGTATACTCTCTCTTTTTGCCAAAGAAAGACATGGAGCCGTGCTGCGTTGCAAACAGATCATCAAATTGTGATCCAATATCAAATTTATAATCAATATCGCTGCCATTAATCGTCAGGATTCCATCCTCTCTGGCTTTGATAGTCAGGCTGTAATCCTTGTGAGCCTCAATCAGCTTCTGCTTCGACTCCGCCAGCGTCTGCTTTGAAACGTCTACCCCATTAATGGTTGTATTGCCATACCAGCGCTTGCCATAATATCCTTTCTGCCAGATTAAAACTGCGATCACTGCTACGATCAGCACTCCCGCAATTCCAAATACAACCCGAACTAACCAATTTTTCTTCATGTGTCCCCTAATCCTCTTTTCCTATCAATGAATCAATTTACTTTTACACAAACCAGTTTATATCATACAACTTTTTTTCGGAAAAGTCAGCCCCTTTTTTCCGCATATTTTACACAACTTTTTCGTTCTTTTTCCCTGTTTTCCACAACAATACGACGAACATGCCAAAAATACGGTAATATTTACCGGATATCAGTCCAAACAATAAGAAAGAATTTCTTCCGGTTTTTTGATCAGAATCTTTGCACCATTCTCACGCAAAAAGTCTGCTTTTCGAAACCCCCATTCCACGATCAGGCTGTCCATATGGGCGTTCCGGGCCGTGGCAACATCCACCTCCGAGTCCCCCACATAAACCGCTTTTTCTCTTGGGATCCCTAACTGTTTTAATACGTCATCGACTCCATCCGGAGCCGGTTTTTTAGAGATTCCTTTACGTTCACCAACTGCCACATCAAACAAACCGCTAAAATACTTCTCCGCCAGCTCCTTTACAGCACAATCCGCCTTATTGGACACGACTGCTGTCCTGATGCCCGCAGACCGAAGCCTGCATATCGTCTCCTCAATGCCCTCGTAAGGCTTTGTTTTATCAGCACAATGCACCTGATAATATTCCATAAAATAATCAAAAACCTGATCAATCTCCTCCGTTGAAAGCCCCTTCGGCACACCTCTCTCGATCAGCAGACGGATTCCGTTTCCCACAAAAGAACAAACCTCCTCAATGGTGTGCTGCGGGTAGCCGAAATGCTCCAGCGTCACATTCAGACTATCCGCCAGATCCTCCAATGTATTTAAAATCGTTCCGTCCATATCAAAAACTACTAAATCGTATTTCATCTATATTTCACGCCTTTCTATCTATAATACACACATTCCTATTAATGATAGTCCACCCACAAAAAAATATCCATAGACAGATACTACAATCCACCTATGAATATTTCCATTTACTTTGTATATTTTTAATAATGTCCCCAAACTTCCCACACTTTATTGCGGGAAGTTTGAGCACTACATTCATGCTACCGGCTGCTGGAGACGCTGATCCTTCATGATATCGAGAATTCCCATTCCTCCAGAGATCATTTTCAACAAACTCTCTCTGGCTGCTTCAAATTTTCCAAATAAGGTGAGTTTTTCGGTAAGATTATCGTAGACTTTCCAATCACCGGTATATAAGCAGTTCTGACCTTCGTTACGGATAAAGCCTTCCACATCCTCAACCGGATATCCCAGCAAAAATCCCATTTCATGAGGGAAATCTGTTTCTCCCCGCAGGAATGCCTCATAATGTCTGCGAAATACATAAAGAACCTTCCCCAGAGCCAGCTCCCGGTAACCCATTTTTTTCAGTCCCTTTGCCACCTGATCCTGTACCAGGTACCTCTGCAGTTCACCCTTATTATATAAAAGAGCTGCCGCCTTTCCCTGCTCCTGTGCCACTATAAAATAGGATATTCCCGCCTGCTTTAACATCCACTGTACATAAGAGACTTCTCTTTCCCGCAGCATCAGCAGATTGGATGGTTTTAAACCCGCCAGAAGTGGAGCACACTGATATGCGATCCTCATTTCAAGACTGGTGCCATCCATATTTTGCAGCATTTTCGTTAATCCCTGACTCATTCCTGCTCCTCCGTCTATTTCTAATAAAATAAAATGATCTAAATTAATATATCCTTTAGTATTTGTTAGCCTATGCTTCTCGTGGTTAGTTTCACCTAACTATCAATTAGCATACCTTCTTCTTCCTGAAACGTCAATTCTGTAATTGATGTTTTTTTATCAGTATCTTCTCTTTTGATCATTCTATGCAAACTAAAAAAGACGGAATAATAATCAAAAACACATTCCTGTGATGTCATTTTCTCCATATCCTGCAATGTTTTGCCATCACAGGTCATCCAATGCATCCCTGATCTGTGTATCAAAATATTTTTGCATTCCTTTCACGCTTTTATTCTATCCCATTTTTCGGACAGATATCTGCCAGACAGCACTTGTCGCAATACGGCTTCGTTCTGGCGGTGCATACCTCACGTCCATGGATCACCAGACGATGACAAAAATCACTGCCTTCCTCCGGAGGAATGATCTTCCATAATGCCATCTCTACCTTTTTGGGATCCTTGATCCCGTCTACCAGTCCCATACGGTTGGACAGACGGATGCAATGAGTATCTGTCACAATGGCAGGCCTGCCAAAGACATCTCCCATGATCAGATTGGCACTTTTGCGCCCCACTCCCGGCAGCTTCAAAAGTGCATCAAAATCATCAGGCACCTTTCCTTCATACTCATCCCGCAGCATCTTCATACAGGCACTGATGTCCCTCGCCTTGCTCTTACCAAGTCCGCATGGCCGCACAATCTCCTCAATATCACTGACCTCTGCCTCCGCCAGTGCATTGACATCCGGGTATTTCTCAAACAACCCCTTTACGATCACATTCACGCGGGCGTCCGTGCACTGAGCCGCCAGACGCACACTGACAAGCAGCTTCCACGCCTCCTCATAATCCAGCGTACATGCTGCATCCGGATATTCTTTTTTTAACCGTTCTATGATCTCTAATGCCCTCTGCTTCTTTGTCATCTGTTCTCTCCTGTTTTTACAAAACGTGAATACAACGACTGCCGGAATGTTATCGCCCAAAGCAGTAACAAACCGGCAGTCTCCTCATACTTTTCCAAGTACAACGAATCAATGATAATTGATATGTCAAAACTTAATTTTTGTTGTTCTGGTCCTGTTTCATTCTTTCCCGGATATACTCCTCCAGGAACTTCACCGTGCCATCAAAACCTAACCGGCTGCTGTTGATACAGATATCATAACATCTGGAGTCTCCCCATTTCCCCTCACAATAGCTGTTGTGATATCTCTTTCTCAATCTATTGTGGCGGGCAAGTGCTGCCTTCGCTTCCTTTTCTGTGAAATTGCGACTCTCCATAACCTGCTTTACCTTGACATCCTCATCTCCCAGAATGAAGATTGGGATCAGTCCCTCGTAATCCTTGAGAATATACTCCGAACAACGGCCTACCACAACGAAAGAACCACCCTCGTTGGCTTTCTTTCGCAGATAATTAAACTGACGCTTCGCTAGTGTATACTCTGACGAATTCTTCGTACCGGAAAATTTTTTAGAAAATGCCAACGGTGCCGGCATCTCATCACACTCGCGCCACTCCTCTACATTTGCCTCATCTCCGAACACATTATCTAACAGTTCACGATCATAAACCGGAAAATCAAATATCTGGGCAAGCTTTTCTGCAATCTTATGTCCACCTGTTCCGTACTCTCTGCTGATTGAAATAATCCATTGTTTTCCCATGATTTCCGCCTCCCTTCTTTGTATTTATCATACCATTTTTTCACAAAATCGTCAATTACACCCACATCTTTTTCCACTCACTGAATGTCAATAATATCCGATATTTTAAGGCTTTTTCCGTCCTCCAGCCAGATCACTTTTTCATAAGGATCGATCCGCTTCAGGACTCCATGTACCTTTTCATAAGAGCCGCCGCTTTTTTTGTCATCGGGATAAAAAACCGTAAATTCTGTCTCCCGTCCTTCTTCCCCTCTGCAAAGCTCCTGCAGCTTTTCGTCCAGCCGTGCCTTCTGATCCTCATCTAACTCCATCCGTCTGCTGGTGCGGCGTGCCTTCTCCTGCACTGCCTCCTTATGCCCGGTTAATGCGGCAAAAGAAGAAAACTGTGCCGCCCGCTCCTCCATAGACATATGAGGATGCGTCTCGGAACGATGATGGGGCTGATTTATGATATCTTCATAAGGAAATGTATTTTGTGTATTTGCTGCTTCCCTTCGAAACTCTGTCATGCCCGGTGTCCTCCAATCTGATTGTTCCTGTTTCTGGCGGTTGCTCCCTCCTCCAGGTTCATTCCTTTGAGAATTGCATTTTTGCCAAATTTCTTTTTAATGTCGATCACCGCATGCTGCATCCGCTTCTCTCTGGCAAGCTCTTTCTCCTCCTGCTGTTTGCGAAGCTCCTCCTGCTTAACATCCTCAAACAGGCTGAGCTGCTCAAACTGTGTTTCCCGCTCCGCATCTGCCTCCGGGATCACATGGTTTGCCGTGATATTGATCCGCCGGATCAGAAGCTTTTCATTGACAATATCATCATATAATGACAGAACCGCCTCCATGATCAGGTGGGTGGACGAGGTTTTTCTACCCAGATTGACTGTACCGCGGGCATGCTTTGGTATTTTCCGGCCATAACGGTCCGTGGTCACCTCCCCGCGGTACCGCTTCTTTTGATCCTGCCGGAGATTGTCCACATCATAACCTACCGTCAGGACCATCTGATCCGTCACAAGGCCTTTGTCCACCAGCTCCAGCACAAGAAGATCTGTCATCTCTTTGACCACGAGCCGTGCCTTTTTCCAGTCATATGGGCAAGACAATACCTGACCGGAGCCAAGACTATTCGTTGACGGCCGATAGCTTTTGATCTGGGCGATGGTACATGGCTCCCAGCCCCAGGCATGATCGATCAGAAGCTCTGCATTCACCCCAAACAGCTTGTATAGCAGATCCTCATTATAATAGTCGCCGGCTTTCCCAATAGAACAGCGTGCCACATCTCCCATGGTATATAACCCGGCCTGCGCAAGCTTTCTGGCATATCCCGGTCCTACCCGCCAGAAATCCGTAATGGGCTGATGCGTCCACAGGTTCCGCCGGTAGCTCATTTCATCTAACCGGGCGATCCGCACCCCGTTCTCATCCGGTTCAATATGCTTTGCCTCCACATCCATCGCAATCTTACACAGATACATATTCGTTCCGATTCCGGCAGTTGCCGTTATCCCTGTCGTTTTCAGCACATCCTGTATCATGGCCATTGCAAGTTCTCTTGGTGTCATATTATAAGTATGCAGATAATCCGTTACATCCATGAATACTTCGTCAATCGAATACGGGAAAATATCTTCCGGCGCAATATATTTCAGATAAATGCTGTAAATTCTGGTGCTGTATTCCAGATAGAGAGCCATCCGGGGAGGAGCAACAATATAATCAATCTCCAGTGCAGGATTGCTATTTAATTCTGTACTGTCATCAGAAGAACCACTAAATGTTCTGTTCGGTGCTTTCCACCTGCGGGCGCTGTTGGCTTCTTTTACTTTTTGAACAACCTCAAATAAACGAGCCCTTCCGGGTATCCCATAACACTTTAATGCTGGAGATACCGCAAGACAGATCGTTTTTTCTGTTCTGCTTTTATCTGCAACCACAAGATTGGTTGTCAAAGGATCACGATTTCGTTCTTTACATTCCACAGACGCATAGAATGACTTAAGATCTATTGCAACATAGGTTCTTTCCTTTTCCATCATTCTACACCTCCCGATTCTCCTGTGTTCTGTTTCTAATTCTTATTTATCCTGACCGGAAATCTTTCTCATCATAACAATCCGCTCAAGTATTTCCTGCCTGAATTTTTCAACATCATTCGTCCGCTTGCGCACACCTGCTGCCGTAGCATGTCCACCTCCGCCAAATACCTGCCGAAGTTCATTTACATTGATCCATTTTCCATCAGAC
>OIYT01001182.1_pt1 | contig 19648 bp, 14 predicted proteins | sample 1588201 | NCBI WGS metagenome assembly OIYT01 (sample SAMN03283260) | human gut metagenome | biome: human-associated habitat; material: feces | host: Homo sapiens | place: USA | collected 2013
GAGGAGGCCTTCCAGTGCGGAGCCAAGGTCCTGATCCGTCTCGGAGGCGGCCTACTGCTCCAGCCGGATAAAATCAAGGCCGGTGATGTTGCAATTACCCTGGGCTCCATGAAATGTGAGGGTACCACGTCCGCCTTTGTGCCGGACAGCTTTCCTGCTGCGGCAGATCCCGATGTTGTCATTGCACTGATCCGCAGTGCTCAGAAATTCCTTCAGGACACAGGTTTTGCATATCACACCGGGATCACGGCGACCATTGACGCCTTCTACGGAGAAACCCCTGAGATGCTGGACGGATTCAGAAAGCTCGGAATTATCAACGTCGAGATGGAATCCGCTGCTATCTTTACCGTCGCTCAGCAGCACGGAATCCGCGCAGGCTGTATCTGTGCCTGCGGCAATGACGACAATACTGAGGACGGCACACTGACGCGAAATTCTGCCACAGCCAGACAGATCAAAATCACACTGGAGGCAATCAGGCTGCTTGACGAGATGCGAGCTGCCAACTGCACTTTGCTTCAGGAAGGAGATATTTAATATGGCTACGATACATTACGGAACGGAAGATAATCCTAGGAGAATGCACATTCAAGTGAGAGAGGGCGAAATCGGCGAATATGTCATTCTGCCCGGAGATCCGGCGCGCTGCGATGTGATCGCATCCTACTTTGATCATCCGGTTCTTGTCGCTCAAAACCGGGAGCACAAAACTTACACGGGCATCTACCGGGGTGTTCGGGTTTCGGTTACGTCAACGGGCATGGGATGCCCCTCTGCAGCAATCGCTGCCGAGGAGCTCTGCCAGTGCGGGGCAAAGGTGCTTCTGCGTCTGGGCGGCTGCGTGCCGCTGAAGCCGGGGATGAAGCCTGGTGATCTGTCGATCACCCTCGCCGCCATGAAGAATGAGGGCACCTCCCGCTTCTTTGTGCCGGACGCTTTGCCGGCAGTTGCGGATCTGGATCTTGCCGCTGCTTTGATCGAAAATGCACGCCGGATTCTGAAGGATACCGGCTATACCGCCCATGCAGGCGTCACCGCTTCCAACGATGCGTTCTACGGGGAGACCGCGGAGTTCGTTGAGCGGATGCGCGGCTACGGCATTATCAGCATGGAAATGGAGGCCTCCGCAATTCTAACCGTGTGCCATTGCCGAGGCGTCCGCGGAGGTGCCATCTGCGCCTGCGGTTCCAACAGCGATTCCCCGGAGGCGGCCAAGCTCAGAACGGACACAACGTCGAGACAGATTCAGGCGGCGCTGGATGCCTTTGTGACGCTGGAGCAGAAAAAACAGACAAAGAGCTTATTCCTGAGTGAATAAGGAGTGAGGCGCAGAGTAATGTTTCAATCAGGATTGCAGGAGTTCCTGCAGAATCTTCCTCAGAAGGATCTGCTGGAAATAGATGAAAGAATTCCGAGAGATGAATTTCTCACGTCTCTTGTACTGGAAATGGAAAACCAACAGGACTACCGGGTAGTCAAGCTAAATCAGGTGGAGGGGAACCAACTACCTGTGGTGGCAAACCTGTTTTCGACCCGTGAGCGGATTGCAAGAATGCTCGGCACGACGCGCGAGAACTTTTACCTTAGATGGCACGAGGCGCAGGAGCACTTTATAGAACCGATTACTGTAGAAGGCGGCCCCGTACAGGATGTTGTCCTCTGCGGAGAGGACGTGGATGTCGGAATGCTTCCGATTGCGCTCCATTTTTCCTCCGATGCAGGCAGATACATCAGCTCCGGTATCGTGGTTGCCAAGGATCCCGACACAGGGGTCTACAACCTCAGCTATCACCGTATGCAGCTCAAAGGGAAAAATACCTTCGGGATCAGCCTCCATTCCAGAGGCCATCTGTGGGATTATTTCAGACGGTCCAAGGAGAAGAACCGGGATCTGGAGATTGCGGTGATTATCGGCTGCGCTCCCTCTGTTTATTTGGCAGCGAGCACAAAAATGGGGATTGACCGGAATGAATACGCTCTTGCCGGAGCGCTGATGGGGGAAGCCTTGGAGCTTGTTAAGTGCAGGACGGTAGATCTGGAGGTGCCGGCCTCAGCAGAGATTGTTCTGGAGGGCCGCATCAGCATAGACAATTATGAGGACGAGGGCCCCTTTGGAGAGTATACCGGCTATTCAACAGGACGATCCACCCGGAATATGTTCTATGTTTCCGCCATGACCAGAAGAAAGAATGCAGTATATCTGGATCTAATTCCAGGTTTCAGCAACGAGCACCTGCTTCTGGGCGGCGCTGCAAAGGAGGCGGAAAACCTCTACCGCATCAAGGAGGTATATCCGTCCGTTCAGGATATCTGCTTCCCTAAATCGGGCTGCCATTTTCACGCCTATGTCAAGATGAAAAAGACTGCAAAGGGTCAGGCGTTGAATGTGATGACCATGCTCTGCGGGCTGGATATGTATCTGAAAACGATCATTGCGGTCGACGAGGACATCGATATTTACCGGGAGGAGGAGGTCCTGTGGGCAGCGGCAACCAGAATGCAGCCGGATCAACAGGTTATTATCCTGCCGAGGCTGATGTGCAATGTTCTGGATCCCTCCTCTGAGGACGGAATGTCCTCCAAGTTGCTGATTGATGCCACACAGCCTATGAACAAAGAGCTTCACCTCTGCAAGCAGAGCGAGGAGGTTCGGCAGCAGGTCATCCGGCTGCTGAGCCGGTGATTTCCCGTAAAGCCGAATATGCAGACAGGAGGTAAAATGACAAGGGTATTAAAAAATCTGCGGATAATGTCGCTGATGACGGGGGAATACATCCCGGCTGATTTGCTGATACGGAATAGCAGAATAGAGAGCATTTTGCCTCCTGGTACTGCACAGGGAGAAAACATAACCGACTGCTCCGGAAAAACTGCGGTGTATGGCTTTGCCGATGCCCATTTTCATGCCGAAAGTACAATGCTGACCCTTCCACGGCTGGCGGAGGTTTTGCTGCAGCACGGAACCACGGCCATCTATATCAATCCGCATGAGATTGCCAATGTGGGAGGAATTCCTGCGCTAAGAGAGATGCTCAACGAATGCAGAGCGCTGCCGCTTCGGATATATATTGTCGCCCCATGCAAGGTACCGACCGTGCCGCTTCTTGAAACCTCCGGCGCCGAGGTGGGCTTGCAGGAACTTCGGGAAATGCTCTGCTGGCCCGAGACCGTCGGCATCGGAGAGCTGGATGCATTCAAGCTCCTGTCCGACGAACCACGGTTCCGCAGCTATATAGAGGAAAGCCAGAAGCGGGGATTGAAAATCTGCGGCAGCATCAGCGGCTTTTCTGGCGCAGAGCTGGAAAAATGCATTGCCGCAGGCATTACGGACGACCATGAATCCGTCACCGGAGAGGAAGCCCTGGAGAAGCTGCGCTTGGGCTGCTGCGTTCATGTGCGTGAGGGGAGCGCCGAGCACAACCTCCGGAGCGTTATGAGTGTGCTTAGGAACTATCCGTCCGGATATGGCCGGATATGCTTCTGCTGTGACGACCGCACGGCTTCCGATCTTCTGCAGGAGGGACATATCGATCACTGTATCAGAGAGAGTATCCGACAGGGCCTTGATCCCTTTTGGGCCTACCGGATGGGCAGCAGCAATCCTGCCGCATATTATCATCAGGAGGAGCGTTTTGGCCTGATTGCTCCGGGTAAAATTGCGGACCTTGTCCTTGTGGATGATGTGCAATCCGTTCATATTACAGACGTGTTTTCCGGCGGAATGCAGGTTGTTCGGGATGGAGAACTCATCTGGCACGCCGAAGCGTGCCGGCATCCCTCCGAGCGGACGATTGTCTGGCCGGAAAACTTGACGGAAAAGGATCTTCGTGTCCCTAGCAGGGGCGGGAATCAAGCCCTTGTGAATCTGGCGGAGATTATGGAGTGTCAGATTGGAACGAGGCTGCGTCAGACTCGACTGCCAGTGAGCGACGGGACAGTTCTTGCAGAGGGTGCAGTGGAGTATTACAGTCTGGCAGAGCGTTACCGGGGCAAGAAGACTGTGGTAAACGGATTCCTCTCGGGCTTTGGACTGAAAAGAGGAGCCATCGCACAGTCAATCAATCATGACAACCACCACCTTGTCAGCGTCGGAAAAGACAGAGCGGATATGGCGCTGGCCCTCAATCGGGTCGCAGAGATTGGCGGCGGAATTGTGCTTGCCCTGGAGGGAAGAATCATTGGGGAGCTGCAGCTTCCATACTGGGGACTGCTGACAGATCTTCCGGCGGAGGAGACGGCAACACAGCTCCGACATCTGCGGAAACTCGCCGGGATGCTGGGCTACGATGGAGCGTCGGATCCCTTCTCCCTGCTCTCGCTGATCGCTCTGCCGGTAATCCCAGAAGCGGGCTTTACCGATCGGGGAATGATCGACGTGCGGAACCAGAGGGTGATTCCTGTCGTCATCTCATAAATCTTAAGACTGTGTTGTGAAATATGAACACATCAATATTGACAAGATTTTTGGAAAATGATACCATAAAAACAGTACATGAAACTATGCCGCAGTCCGAAAAGACTCTGAAGCAGATGGGAAGGAAGTGCCGAAAATGTCCAACTTGAAAGACGTGAGCAAAATGGCGAACGTGACAGTTTCAACGGTTTCCCGCTACCTCTCCGGAGAACTGAAGGTGCGAAAAGACACGGAAGAAAGAATCCTTTATGCAATCAAGGAGCTGGATTACCGGCCCAATTATATCGCAAGAGCACTGAAAATGAAGCAGACGCACACGGTGGGTGTCATTGTGCCCCAAAGCACCAACCCGCTTTTTGCGGAGATCGTTGCCGGTATTTACAGTGTCCTTTCGGAAAACAATTATGCCTATATCCAAATGTCCTCTGAAAACGATCTGAAAAGGGAGGAAAGCTGCTTTTCTCTCATGCTGGAAAAACAGGTGGACGGCCTCATCACCATCGGCTCGGCCTCGACGGAGGATCCCTTTGTGCATTGGCAAAGAATCTATCAGCAGCATAATATCCCCATGACATTTATCAACCGCCTGTATGACCACGGCAATCTGGTCGGCGTCCGGGCGGATTTTGAAGGCGGCGCCTGTCAGGCCGTTGAGCATCTGCTTTCTCGAGGAAGAAAGAAAATCGGACTGATTTCCGGCATCCCCGGCCTGGAGGAGTCCCGAATCAAAGAACGCGGTTATTTTCGCGGTCTGGAAAAGCATGGCATTTGCGCGGACAGAGCGTTGATTGTTTCGGGCTTTTATCATTACGATGAGGGTAAATATGCGGCAGAAAGGCTCTTTAAGGAGCAGAAGCCGGATGCCATTTTGGCGATGAACGACCTGTCGGCTATCGGCGCGCTCAGTTGCGCGCATAAGATGGGCCTGCGCGTGCCGGAGGATGTTGCAATCATCGGGTACGGCAATTCGGAGGCTTCTGCCTTTACGACACCAGCTTTGACGACCATTGACCAGGAGAAAATTTTAAGCGGGCAGAGCGGCGCTAGGATGCTGCTGCAGATGATAGAGGGAAAACCCGTAGCATCCGAAACGATTGCGACAAAGCTGATTCTGCGCGATTCCACCTAGTGGAGGTGCCGGCATGGTAAAAACTTATACGGAAGTATTTCAGAACCGCCCCGTAGAGCTGCGGTTTGAAACCATTGGCGGAGATCTGATGGTGATCTGCTCCGGCGGCGATCGTGCACATATCGGAAGCCTCTCTCTGGCTCAGCCCTACCGGGAGGGCACATGCGCCAGCGTGTCGAATCTCAGCCTGCTTGGGCATCGCGACAGTAGCCTCGGCAATGAAATAGCATATAGAATTGCCAAAATGATCGGAAAAAATACAGCCGTGCTCTGCGGGATTCATTTTGATCGGATTTCCCCGGAGGAAATTCAAAGGCTGTGCGCGCTTGTGCTGAAGGTCTGTGCAGCGTTTTGTGAGGAGAATGAAAATGCGTAATATCGTAGTGGCGCTGACCGGCGCCAGCGGCGTGATTCTGGGAATCCGATTGCTTGAAAAATTAAAGGAGAATGAGGACGTCCGCACATCCCTGATTCTCAGCGAGGCGGCAAGTCAGAATATCCTCTTAGAAACAGATTATCAAATCTCCGAGGTCTGCGTACTGGCAGACGCGGTTTATGACAATGCTGATTTCAGCGCGCCGATTGCCAGCGGCTCCTATCCCGTTGACACCATGGTGGTTTTGCCATGCAGCATGAAGACGCTTTCCGCTATTTGCCACGGATATGACGCAACGCTAATTGCACGCGCAGGGGATGTAACTCTGAAGGAGAGAAGACAGCTGATTCTCTGCCCCCGCGAGACGCCGCTCCATGCAATTCATCTGGAAAACATGCTCAAGCTGGCTCAGCTCGGCGTTTCCATCATTCCTCCAATTCTGGGCTTTTACACAAAGCCAAAAACAGTGGAGGATCTTATTTCTCATTTTCTGATGAAAATCTTCGATGCCATGAAATTGCCGTACTCCGGAGCAAAGCGCTGGGGCATGGAAGACGCAGAACGCTGGATAGGGAAATAATTCAAGAATCCAGAGCACTTTTTGTTCCGGCAGCGCAAGACAATAGACACGAAAAACTCCGAGAAAGGTTCAATGAACCACTCTCGGAGTTTTTGAATGCACGGATGCGCTCGGCACATATGTGTTGTAACGATTGCCGATAGACAGAGTCCGGAAAGAAAAAAATTTTGGATGCACGAGATTCGGCTGAATATAAAAAAGAGGAATCTGGCCTTTCTCTCAGCTATGATCATGATAATCACAGACAGAGGTATAATAAGACTCAGAATATTATTTCGCATGGGTTTGCATCCCACTATGTTCTTGCTGCTATGTTGGTGAAGAAAAGCTGGGAATTAGGATATTGTTGGTATTCTCTTCTGGGCTGCTGTGCGGACGGATCGTTTGTGGCTTATCTCATGGGGACCTCTGAAACGAATCCACTTCCGCCGCACCTTTATTGTCCCAAATGCAAGCGAGTCGAGTTTGTCGATGCGAAGCAGTACCCCTCCGGCTTCGACCTGGATGGTTTTGGCGCAGAACCGCCAATATGCCCTCAATGTGGGAAGCGGCTTGTGGGCGACGGCCATAATATCCCGGTTGAATTCTTTGCCGGGTATCAAGAATTATCGGCGGCATTATGCTGATACTTGCTGTTGTATTCCTGTTTGTAGCGATGGGACATCCTGAGATGAGTTTCCCTTGGGGCAATGGAATAACTTATGCGCTTTATGCTATCTATGCCTTGATTATGGTTGTCCTGTTTATTGCGCCATTCAAGAAAAAGTAATGGTACTCGAAGTGCGGAGGATTGCCTTTGTGTAAAATAGAATGGGTGCGTTGTCCCATATGTGGAAACAAAACACGGATTAAGATTCGAGGGGATTCACTATAACTGCATCGGTGCCTTTGATGTGCCGGATCGCCGGAAAATCCCGGAGGCCGACATTATCATGGAAACAAGAAAAGGCGTAGCACTCAGCTACGCCCCGGAACAGGTTGCAGTATGAACTTTTCAGGAAATAAAAAAGCAGAGTGTCCATTACAGGATACTCAGATCCTATAAGGACACTCTGCATGGTCCGAGTGACTGGATTCGAACCAGCGGCCTCTTGAACCCCATTCAAGCGCGATACCAAACTTCGCCACACCCGGATTTCATTTTGCTCAAATATATTACCACAACTGTTTCCATTTTGCAAGTCCTAATTTCACTTTTCTGCAATATTTTTACCCGGATGCGCTTTCTCCCCTGTCAGCGCGCTGCGAAGGTGCGCCGCAAATGCCTCGATGCAGTCCGCGGCGTCCGGTGCACTCTGCGCCGTGGGCAGATCGTTGGCCGTGCGCAGCATGCAAAACTGCGGCGGAAGCATGACAGTCTTGTTCAGGCACATCGCGCCCAAAAGCTGCCGCGCCACGAGGTCGCCACCGGAATAGCCGGACACGATGATTCCGAAAAGATACTTGTCGTACAGCTCCGTGTGCAGCAGCAGGCTGGTGAGGCGGTTAAAGAGCGCAGAAATGTTCGCACCGACGGCATCATTGTAATTCGGGCAAAGAAAGAGCATCGCGTCGCAGTCGCAGATCGCCGGCAGAACGGTCTCGGAAATCGCGCCGCCGTAGAAGCAGCCGCCGTTTTCCGCAAAGTGCAGACACGTGCTGTAAGAGCAGCCGCGGCAGTCGTGGATCGTACCGTTTTGCAGCGAAATTTCGGTGAACTCGCAGACCTCCTGAAGGCGCTTGCAGACCTCGCGCCCAAGCCAGAGCGTGCTGGAGCGTCCGCTCTCCGAGGCATGCAGCAGCAATAGGCGCGGACGGCGAAAATGCGGCGCGGAAAAGCATTCCAAACGCCGGACAAGCTCCCGCGCACGCGTCTGATAAGTCTCCATAAGAGACATTCCATATTGTTTGGCAAGGATGCGCTGGTTATAGAGTGAGCCGGTGCCCTCGACAAGCGGCTTTCCGGGAAAAAGGCAGCCCGCCAGGTTCGCCGCGAGGACGATGTCCTGCGCAAGCTGCTTGGTGTACAGCTCGCACGTTCCGTCCAGCAGCACAGCGCCAACGCTTCCGCGCAGCGCGTCAGGCTCCCGGCGCAAACGGCGCAGAAGCGCAAGCGTCTCGGTGTCCATGCCGCCCTCGTCGGTGTGCAGAGCAAAGAGCAGCCTGCGCCCGCGCAATTCCTCCTGTGCAGACACAAACCGGTGCGCAGTGCCGCTCAGCGCAAAGTCCAGAACGCGGCACAGGCGCGGCGCGGGCGTGGGCATCAAAATGTCAATCATCGAAAAATTCCTCCAAACGGCGGTGCGTTTCCTCAAGTTTACGGACAAGCGCAGGGTGCAGCGGCTCACGCTCGGTCAAGATACCGGCAGGCGTCGTGCGGCTGCGGCAGCCAAAATAGGCCGCACCCATGGGGACAGCGCTGAAGCATGTCTCTCCGCGCAGCAGGCGCAGAATGCTCACAGCAGCGGAGGACAGTGCCGGCGCAATGTAAGGCTTGAAGCCCAGTTCGCGCACGCGCAGATTGGCCGTCACGGTCAAGTCGGTCAGATGCTTTGAAATCATCTCGTCATAGCGCACAGGGTCGTTTGCCACGACGAGATCGGTTCCATGCGGGCCGTAGACTCGTCCGTTGGTAAAATCGATTTCTTCCTTTCCCGCATAATATGCCGCGCGTGCGGCCATCACGCCAAGCCCAAAGCCGCGCACCTGCTCCGGAAGCAGACCGGCAGCGTCAAAAACGCCTGCATCGTCGTGGTTGCTGCGCAAAAACACCGCACGGCTGAGCTGATCGACCGGGTCAGAAATCTGGCAGAACAGGCCGCCGAAGCCCTCGGCACGCGCACGCGCGGCGTAGCCGTCGAGCATCTCGCGGTTACGCTCAAACTGCGCCATGCGCACATCCTGCACGGCCGAACCGACCGGCGGCACGCCGCGCGAGGCCGTGAACAGGAACACGTCGCAGTCAAACAACCGCTCCGGCGAACAAACCGTGACTTTGGGAAGCGGCGCGCCGTCCGGTGAAAGAACCTGATTCAGTTCGATCTCGTAGCGGCGGCAGAGCGCCTCGTTCGGGTCGAAAACCGCGATTTCAGAAAACTCGCATCCGAGCAGCTTCAGCGCCGTCAGGAGCGTACCGCCCACATCCCCGAGGCCGACCAGAACCGCGCGCAGACCGTTTGTTTTTCTCTTGCGTACAAGAAAGTCGAATGCGTGGGCAAAGGCCGTGTTCAGCACGGTTGCGCCGCCAAAACGGCGTACGAGCGCGTCCAATTCGGGCGGTGCTACCGTTTTGCTCGGCAAAAGTGCGCAAACGCCCTCCGGCTCGAGCGCTTCTCCAGCCGTCTGCACGGCAAAGCAGCCGCGGCTGCGCATCACGTCGCGCCTGACCGTCAGCACCAGCGGCGCAAAGGGCTGCGCGGGCACGGCCTCGGGCGGGAAGCCGCCGCCGAGGTCACACAGGCAAAAGCCCTTCCAGTTTCTAAACTCCATGCAGGATCCCTCCGGTCGTTCGTATTCTGTCAAGTGTCAGCAGATCGTCCTCGAGATAAGCCGACGCGGGAATGGAAAAGTCGTAATCCAGCGCATTGCCCCGGTCGGGCAGGCGCGGGTGCTCAATGGCCTCGCCCAAGCGGCGAAGCGTCAGAACGGTGTTGAACAGCCGCTGCTGCGTGTGCTCAAGCGCACGCAGCACACACAGCGTATTTTCCAGCGCCGTGCGGCTCAGACCGCGCACGGCCTCCTGCGAAGCGTCGTTAAAGTGGCGCGGATAAAAATAGGGCAGAATCAGATTGATTGACGGCAGCATTCTGCCCTGCGCCTTGCGCCCGCTCACGGAATCGCCGCCGATGAAAGGATAGAGGAGGCTCTCTGTGACCCAATAGTGCAGATTTGGAATAAAATATTCGCAGTCCACCTCACGGTGCTGCTCGCGCATCAGGTCGCGCCCGCGTCCGGAAAGAATGCCGACGATGATGCGGCTGATCTGCAAATTCTCATGTTCGAAAATGGGGTTGAGCTTGCCGATGCGGTAGCCCTTGTGCAGCAGATCATCCACCAGAATGACCGGCCGACGGAACGAACGCAGCGTACGCACCTGATTGGGAAGCGTGCTGTAACCCGGATATTCCACCACGGAGAAGCTGCTGCCGTCGGGCGCAAAGCACTTGTCGGCGTGCAGCGTCTTGGTCACGGTACCGGGGACGACCTCGCCGGAGAGAATCTTTCCATAGGGCACGCACAAAAAATGCTTCTGCCCGCCGTTCACACGGTCATGCTGCTGCACGCGGTACATAAGAGCCTGATTCAGAAGCTCCGCATCGAAGCACAGCAGCAGTTTGCCGGGATAGAGCGCTGTGAGCGCGGCACGCAGGCGCGGGTGGGACTGCTCGATGGCCGAGAGCACCTCCGGCGCATCGCGGTGGGGCGCTTTGATGCCGAGCAGCAAATCCTGAATGAGAACCATGGGCATGCGCATATCCACATAATAGAGCTTTGCCACATCCGGCACCTGCACAAAGCCGAGCTGCGCCACCACGGCGGCAAGGCCTTCGTCCTCGCAGCGGCAGAGCGCGTAGGTGTGGTCGCTCGAGAGGCTGCGCACAAGCAACTCATTGAGCAGCATCCGCATATGCTCCGGCGAGCCACCCGCCTGTACACCGTCGATCATCAGGAGCTTGCCCGAGGTCCGTCTGCGCACGGCAGAGCAGCTTTCCACATCGTGCAGCTCGTCGTAAAGCCCGGCGACCGTTACGCTGTGGCAGAAAGCCGTGCCGACGCAGCGCTCCAGGCTGCGTGATCGCAGCTCCACACGTCCCTCGTCCGACGCAAAATAAAGGTCCTGCGGCGTAAGGACATGCTTGAGGATAGGGAAGCGCAGATACAAGCCAAATTCATAGATATATGTCTGGACGACGGGATCGACAAGGGCGGAAATGTCGAGATTCTTGTCGATGGCATCGCGGATGCGCGTGGAGCTGATGTCCTCGAGCTGCTCCGGCAGGGAAAACTCCGTCACCCGTCCGCGCAGCACCGTAGAAACCGGCGGCAGCGCCGCCTCCTCCGCTTCAGGGCGACGGATGATGATATGGTCGAAGGAGGCCGCGCCGCCCGGCTCCGTGCTGCGGTAGGCAGAAGCATGGCGAATAACATCACTGCCCGCGACCAGACAGACCTTGCGCCCCGGGAAGCACGCGCGCAGCGCAGCCAGATCCTCCGGCATGGCAATGTTGATCGGCAGATTGTCCGGGAACAGATAGGTGTCCCATTGATCCGCAATGGACATCCGCACGATCTTGCGGCGCAGCAACTTGGCAAGCGTCCGCTTGCTCCACGAAAATTCGTCCACGGCGAGATAGATCTCGTAGCCGCGTGCGCGGATTTCCTCGACGATCGCCTTGTGCCCGGCCGAGAACGGGTCAAATGTCCCCGGGAAGAACGCCACAGGCTTGGGCGCATCAAAGTGCAGCTCGCCCTGCTCAACGGTGTAATGCACCATAAAGCGATACAGATGGTTCAGCATCGCCGCGCGGTTGAAGAATGTCAACTGCCCCGGCATCGGTTCTGCCAGCAGGGTCAGGAGTTTTTTGTTTACGCGCGTGAAGCAGCCGCGGCGCAGGGAAAGCGGCAGCGCGTCATTTGCAATGACATCATGACACAGGACGCAAAGCGCATCCTGATGGATGGGTGCATGGTAGTGCGCCACGCCCACGAGCAGCAGCCCGAGACAGCGGTCGATCAGCCCGTGCGCACGCTCCGGCAGCGCGGCAATGAGGCTGCCCAGTGCGCGCAGCGCCGGACCGACGGGACGGACGGTGCCCGAGCGCACCAGCCCCTCCAGATGGTCGATTGCCTCGGTAATCTCCTTTTCCGGGAGCGTACACACAAGCCGGCCAAGGTAAGGCGGGATGAACCGCGCGATCTGCTCCTGTCCGTTTTCCAGCTCACGCAGAAGATCGACCGCAATCTCGTTGCGCTGATCGACCGTCAGAAAATCCGCCACGGCCAGCAGCGCCTCGCCCGCGTGCTCGCGCACCGGCAGATGCTCGCTGACGGACAGAAGATTGGAAAGATGCATGGCCGTGTGGAAAGCGTTCTCGCGGTTACGACGCACATCGTCGCACAGCATGTCGATCTGGACGATCTTGACCATCCAGTGGACAGCGTTTTTCAGGTTGCTCAGGTAGAGCATGGACACATCCGGCTGTATCGGGGGTATTTGCACTCCTGCCAGCAGCTTTTCACGCAGATAAGCCACCGCCGCGCAGTCGTTCTGGCAGGGCTGCGCCGCCTTGCGGATAAACTCCGCGTCTGCGCACGCATACAGATGCGCAAGGCAGCGAATCGCAACAAGCTGCCAGCGATCCACGCCGCTTTGCAGCATGGTCTCCAGCGGCGCATAGGCGCGGCGCATCAGCTCCGGACTCACAGCCGCAGCCGGCACATGGCACAGCGCGTCAAGAAGCACGAAGCACTCCGTCTCCGGCAAGCCGTCAAAATGTGCAAACAGCGGCTGCGCAAGCTCCGGTGCAAGCTGTGGTTCGCAGCAGCGGAACAGCGTCTCGCAGATTGCCTTGAGCGAATTGGAAATACGCAGCGCATGTTTATGCGCGATCTTATGGTCGGGATGCAGACACTGCAGCACATAGCTGTCCCACAGCGCGACGGATTCGTCCAGCAGTGCCATCATCGTCGGCGCCATGGCAGACTTGGGCGCGGCCGAGGGCAGCATCTTGCGGTAACGCGGGCCGCTGTTGGCCAATATTTGACCCATAATATGCCCCGCAACGCGGCGGACATCGCCCTCCGGGTACATCAGAAGCTCATACAAAAAGGCAAGCAGCTTCTGCTTGTTGCCGCGTGACATATAAGTATTGTACTCATCGAACAGGCGCAGGTAGGTGCGGATGCGCTGGGTGTTCTTTTCGCCGCGCGCCTGCTCGAGCAGTAGGTCAAACGACGCGTCCGTGCTGATGGCGTTCATCAGACGGATGTTATTCTCAAAGGTCAGGTCACGCAGCGCGTCCTGTGCAGCGTCCTGCGAAAGAAGTGCAATGTCACGATGCTGTACCGGCTGCACGCTGCCATCGTCGCGCACGCCGTGGCTGCGCAAAAAGCATTCAAAATCATGCAGCTTGGCGTAAACGAGCTGATAGCGCAGGCGCTTTTCCGGCGTGACGTCCGCGAGCTTCGACAGGATGATGTCATACGCCTCGTCAAGCGTGCAGATGCGCATGATCTCCCGTCCGTTTTCCCTCTGGCCGCGCACGCGGAAGTCCGCATAGATCAGCAGAAGCGACTCGATCGTCAGATTTTCAAATTCCAGATCCCATGTGGAATGGTTCGCCGCAATGTGCGCAATGGTCTCCAAATTGCGATCGGCAAGCCATTGCCATGTGTAGTAATAATGCAAATACGGGATGCGCGCGGCATCCGCACCGCGGCAGGCGAACTTGCCGATGTCGTGTGAAAGCGACGCGGCGGCGGTCAGGGGCACATCCACGGGCAGCCCGGCCTTCTGCGCGGCCAAAGCCGTCCGCACGGCGACGTTGCGCACGCCAATGGTATGTGAGGCCGCATCAAATGACATCAGCTCGCGGCCGATGCGCAGCGTCAGGAGGAAATGTGCGTCCGAAATTGCCTTGTCAAATTGCGTCGATTCCGCAGCGATGCGTGTTGGCAGCGTGCGGTCATAGGGCAGCAGGTCGGTCAGCGGGTCAAAGAGTGCGGCCTCACTGCGAAGCAGCGTGTCCAGCGCAGAAATGAGCGCGTCCAGCCCCTGCTGCGTAGACATCTCGGGCACCGCGTAAGAAGGATCCGGAAACAGCCCATGCGTCAACGCCCGGTACGCGGCAGCGAGCCAGCCGCCCTCGGGCGCAGCGCCGTAGTGCGCCAGCGCGGGCGCAAGCAGCTCCGCCGCCTGCGTGAACAGGCGGCTGCGATCAAATTCCGTATGTTCAAGGCAGGCCGCAAGCTCCGCAGGCATGCCGTTTCTGAGAGTTTCGGGCGAAAATCGCATGGTCGTCGCTCCTTTTCGAGGTTGTTGTTATTATTATAACGACGAAATCGCCGCAGTACAACAAATTTCTGCTGTACTGCGGCGGTTTTTTGGTGCTATTTTTGCAAAAATCTTGTTAAGAACTCGCGGGTACGCGGATCCTGCGGTGCGCCGAAGATCTGCTCGGGCGTCCCGGATTCGCAGACAAGGCCGTCGTCCATGAAGATGACGTTCGTCGAAACGTCGCGGGCAAAGGCCATCTCGTGCGTGACGACGAGCATCGTCAAGCCCTCGTTTGCCAGATCGCGCATGACGTTGAGGACTTCTCCGACCATCTGCGGGTCGAGCGCACTGGTCGGTTCGTCAAAGAGCAACGCCTCCGGCTCCATGGCCAGCGCACGCGCAATGGCAATGCGCTGCTTTTGCCCGCCGGAAAGCTGTGCAGGCTTTGCGTGAATGTAAGGCGCCATTCCAACCTTGGTCAGGTAACGCATGGCGACCTCCTCAGCCTCAGCGCGTGAGCGCTTGAGTACCGCCGTCTGACCGGTCACGCAGTTTTGAAGCGCCGTCATGTTATTGAATAAATTGAAGCTCTGAAACACCATGCCGACCTTTGCGCGATACCGCGACAGGTCAAGGGTGGTCACGTCCTGTCCGCGGTAGAGCACGCGGCCGCCCGTAGGCGTTTCCAGCAGATTGATGCAGCGCAGCATGGTGCTCTTGCCGGAGCCGGACGCGCCGATGATACTGAGTACCTCGCCCTTTTCCACGCTGAGATTGATGTCGCGAAGAACGTCATGCGTCCCGAACTGCTTTTGCAGATGCTGCAGTTCAATGATCTTTTCAGCCACGGTTCTCGCCCTCCTTGCGGATGTGAATTTCAGCGCTGCTGTCGCTCTGCGAGCCGAAGATGGTGTAGCTGTTGCTTCCGGCAAGCTTCTTTTCGGCCAAGCGCAGCAGACGCGTGATGGTAAATGTCATAATGAAATACAGGATGCACACGACCAGATAGGTCTGGAAGGTCTGGAAATTCTGGCGCTTGATGATACCTGCGAAGTAATAAAGCTCGGTCACGCCAATGACGTTCAGCACAGAAGTATCCTTGATATTGATGACGAACTCGTTGCTGACCGAGGGCAGAATGTTGCGCAGCACCTGCGGCAGAATGACGCGGCGCATCGTCTGGCCGTGGGTCATGCCGATGGACATTGCACCTTCAAACTGTCCGCGATCAATGGACAGTATGCCGCCGCGAACGATCTCCGCCATGTACGCGCCGGTGTTGATCGAGACGATCAGAATGCCGGACGGCAGCAGCGGCAGTGTATTTCCGCCGCTGGCAAAGGCATAGCCCCAATAGATGACCATGGCCTGCACCATCATCGGCGTGCTGCGGAAGATTTCAACGTAAATAGAAATCAATGCATTTAAAAGCTTCCTTAATATTTTCAATACGCCATTTCTCGGCATAGGCGCAGTACGGACAATGCCGGTCAGAAGGCCGATCAGCAGACCGGCAAGCGTGCCGGTAAGCGCGATGAGCATGGTGTTGCCGACACCGCGCAGGAGCTGCGTACGGTACTTGATGAAGATCCTGCCAACGTCACCAAGGAAACTGACAAAATCGTTCGTCTGCGTGTTGCGGACGATCACAACAAGATTGGATTCATAATAGGTCTGCGTGAAGTCGATTTCGGCCTTGCGCTCGGCGGTCGGGCTCATACCTGCGATGACTGCGTCGATCGCGCCGGATTCCAGTGCGGGCAAAAGCGAATCCCATTCGAGGGAGTAAACTTCCAGCGTGCGGTTCATCTTCGCGGCGATGTAACGGGCGATCTGCACATCGTAGCCGTTGGCAAACAGCCCCTCCTTGCCCTCGCCGGAAATGGGAACACTGTCCGGCGTCGTGCCGTCAAGATCCGTCCAGTTATACGGCTCATAAGCGCATTCCATACCCACGCGCAGAACGCCGTCGGGTGCGGCCGGTTCCTCAAAGTCCAGCCCGATATGCTCCAGCTCTTGTCCGGAGCAAACGGAAACGATATCGGCCATGAGGTTCTTTTTCTGCTCCTCGCTGACGCCGTCGAGAATTTCATTCATCTGTGCAAGCAGCGGTGAGCCTTTGACTAGGCCAACTGCCACACCCACGTCCGCCGCCGTCGCGGTAAAGCCGGTGTCGTTGTTGACCAGCGGCAGATAAGTCAGCGTCTCCTCCGAGGCACAGACGGACAGCGCCGTCGGTTCTTCTGCAACATAGCCGTCGATTGCGCCGCTCTTGAGCGCGGTGAGCAGGTCGGAAAACTCCGGGTAGGTCGAGCCCTGTACGTCCTCAATCTGCGTCAGGGCGTCGGCGTGGAAAGTTCCGGCCTGCGCGGCGATCTTCGCGCCCTTGAGGTCGGCAAGCGACTGCGCCTCGCGCACGTCGGACATGCGGCTCTCGCCGCAGCCGGCCAGCAGCGCCGCACACATCAGCAGCGCCAGCAGTACGGCCAAGCATCTCTTTCTCATTTGCAATTCCTCCTTAGAATTTTAGGAAGCTCTGAAAAACGCGGCGGAGGCCGGAGCGTTGCTTCGTTCTCGCTGGTTTATCGGAGTTTCCAAAAAATAAGCCTGCGACCCGAACGGTATCGCAGGCTTTCGGAGAAATTCCGGAATTGCCGTTGATAGCGCTCCACATGGCGTCATGTGACAGTCCTGCGTCTGTTCGACGCAGTCCCAGCAGCGCAGCGGCGGCAACCGAAACGCAGCTTCGGCGGATTTGCCTTTCCCTCCCGACCGCTTGCCGGCGTAAATCGAGAGGTACTGATCGCATCCGCGACCTCTATCAGGTGCTTATCTTATTTTTCTACATTGTACCGCTGGTGAAAATGTTTGTCAATCGCCATTTTGCATAAGTTTTTTTTGATTTTCGCAGGCTTTGTATTGCAATCTTTGAAAAAATCGTGTTAAATAGAATTGTAAAACACTCCGGGAGGGTTCACCGTGGCCAAGTACATTTTTCTTCTGATCTTCCTGCTCGGCGCAGCCGCACTGTTCTTTCTTGTGCGCCGCAGTAGACGCCGCAGAAAAAAGGCACTGTTTCTCGGCTCCTGCGCACTGCTGTTTCTGCTGCTTGCACTGCTGGGGACTCTGGTCGGAAGTCTGATACGCTTCAATACGGCAGAGGGTGTTTTCCGCTACATGGCGCACGGCAAGGTCGAATGCGTCCTCGAGGGGCGCGAATCTGCCGCAGTGTTCTATCGGAACGGGAGCACCGGCAGCGTATGCTTTGCCCTGAAAGACGGCGAAAAATATCGGCTTCCGGACTGGCCGGAAGCAGAGCCTGTCAAGAATGAAATTCGTTCCGGCACCCTCCTGACTCTCTACCAGCCGCGGGGCACGCAGGATGTCTATGTCCGCGGCAGCGCGCCCGCCGGCGCATCCATCCATTTGCTAATGCAAAACGGCGAAATCCCCAGCGACATCATTGTTGCACAGAGCGACCGCTTCGCGACCGTTTTCTACTTTCTTGCACCGCAGGGAGACTAATATCCTGTGGGTCATTATTTGAGGAGCTGCTTCAATTGCTTTAAAGTTTTCTATGCCGGAAAGCCACTTGAAATAAGGCTTTCCGACTGCTTCAGCACATAACGAATCCCGCTGCAGAGCAATTCTGCAGCGGGGTTTCGTGCATTTTATGGAAATTGCGGCTTACGGCGCTGCCGTAATCGTTAAACAGCCGAGTAATCATTGGATTACTGGGGGGATAAGATACAATTAACGGCAAAGCGGTGGGGCGATTGATCGAGCCTGACACTTGCTGATGTGTTTTTCGCTTTATACATTTAAAGTAAGGCAAGAAGTAAAATCGCTTTCAAAAAGTGTCCATTGCCACTTCGGAAATTGTATTGAACTTCGATTCTGTATATGATATAATTTTAGATATGACGTGAGGAGAAGCTCCGGGATACCGGAGAAGGAAATCAAACTCCGACAGAGTTTATGCTGCGGTCGGTTCCGCAGAAAGGAGCAAATCAATATGCAAAAAGCAACCATAAAAACCAAGCTGCTGACAGCACTGCTTACGCTGTGCATGCTGCTGTCTCTGATGCCGATGTCGGTATTTGCGGCGGATTCGACAGTCAGCAATGAAGCGGAACTGACGGCGGCACTGGAAAATGCGAACTGCTCGGAAATCAAGTTAGGAGGCAACATTGAGGCCGTCAAGAAACTCAATGTTGAGCGCACCGTGACGCTGGACCTGAACGGATACACCCTGAGCCGTAGTTCGACGAATGAGGATATCGTCCGAGTACGCAGCAGCGGAAGCCTGACAATAAAGGACAGCGGCATCGGCGGAAAAATCGATGGGCAGAATAAAAACTGCGGATTTGATGTCAATGGAGGCACGCTGATCCTGGAGAGCGGCAGCATTGTGAGCTGCAAGACCGACGGTGACGGCGGCGCAGTGGATGTTTCCAACACCGGTGTAACGGAAACGCCGATTAAGTATGGCAAGTTCATTATGAACGGCGGCGCCATCATGGACTGCAAGGCCGTCGATGATGCCGGCACGGTGGACATTGGCAGCGGCTGCACTTTCATTATGAACGGCGGCACCATCGGTAATTGCAGAGCCGACGATGACGGCGGCGCGGTATTTATTAAGCAGAGAGGCACCTTTGAGCTGAATGGCGGTGTCATTCAGAATTGCTCTGCCGGCGTCGATGGCGGCGCGGTGAATATTTATCAAGACGGCCGCTTTACCATGACCGGCGGCACGATAAAAAGCTGCAAGGTGGACCTGGGCGGGATCGGCAATGCGGTGTACGGCAGCAACGACAAGGCTGTGGTCACTATGACCGGCGGTACCTTTGAAGACTGCGGTGCATTCCCTTATTCCTTTGATGAATTCACCGTGACCTTTGATTCTGACGGCGGCAGCGCCGTGCCTGAGCAGAAGCTGCGGAATGCTCCGGCAATAAAGCCCGCCGACCCGAAGAAGAACGGCTATGATTTTGCAGGGTGGTATCTTGGAGATATGCAGTATACCTTTGATTCAGATGTCGCCGCTAATATTACCCTGAAAGCACATTGGATGCCCACTGCAACCCCGACCGCTGTCACGGCGGCAACGATCGAAAATGTAAAATTCAACTATCAGTCCGGTGATGCACCGCAGGCAACAGCCACGG
>OIYT01001188.1_pt1 | contig 19551 bp, 23 predicted proteins | sample 1588201 | NCBI WGS metagenome assembly OIYT01 (sample SAMN03283260) | human gut metagenome | biome: human-associated habitat; material: feces | host: Homo sapiens | place: USA | collected 2013
CCGTGCCGAAACAGCGGAAAATCCTTTCTCTAGTGTCAGCTCGATTGCGGCATCAAGCACCTGTTCTTTTGTAAACATATAGCTTCGGGGCATAACCGTACTCCTTTTCATTATGAATACATCCGTAGCGTTACGGGTGTGTTTTTATTATAGCATAGGAATAGAGGAAATGCAATAGGTTCCTCAAAAGAGGCTTAAACAGCCAAGCCTCTTTTCTGTAAAATATATAGGATGCGATTTTACAGACACAAGGTGGTGAGCTTATGGACGAAAGAAACAATAGTTATGTAAGGCAAAAGAGCAAACAGAGGAAAGAAAGCCTCTGTTTTTCCTTTGCCCTTCTTTAATACGCCGGAACACCATACCCAAGGATTTCATAATGTCCCACGGGGTATTGGTTTTGTCGGCAGCTATCGCCGGAATTGCCCTCGATGGTGTAGACAATGCCGTTTTCGCATTTCTCCACGATACCGACATGATCGGATTGCCCATCCTGCGGGCCGGAACTGCCTTTATTGTCCCAATCGAAGAAAATGATCTGACCAGCGGACGGTTTAAAGCTGCCGTCCTGCCATTGCCCACGGTCTTTGAACCACTGGACACCGTTGACGCAGCCTGCGAACTTCGGAATAACGCCGCTGTCGATATAGCCACACTCATTGGCACACCACGACACAAAGCAGGCACACCATTCCACACGAGAGTCAAAGCCGTACCACGACCAATAGGGCTGACCGCCCACATTGCCAACCTGCGACAGTGCTACCGTAACGATGGCGTCGTCCCCGGAGTAGATGCCATAGAGGACAGCAGACCACATACTGCGGTTTTCCTCGGCAAGCAATTCGGAGAGCTGCTGCCGCTGGTCGGCGGTGAAGTTAAAATGCTCTGCCATTTCCTCGGCCGTCTGGTGGCTGACCGTGATATAAAGGTAGGTGTGCGTGACTGTCGTGGTGGTTTCCACGATGTTCCCGTGACCGTCGTCAGTTTCGGTGATGACTTCTTCGGTCTTGCTCTCGGTGCGGGAAGATAGCTCGTTCATCCGCCAGAAAATATCTTTGAGGATGGCTTTCTTGGCATCGTCCACCGTAGCGACCTCCTGCGGATCATCGGGATCGGTGGTGGTTTTCACGGCATACACCGCCAGCACCTCCGGCCAGACCGCACGGGAGCCGGACATTTCCAGCTCGTCGTAGGTGATGTTTGCCCTTGTGGTGTCAATCTGCGATTGATAGTCGGCGTTGATCTCCTGCACGGCCTGCCGCATGGTCTGTCCCGTGCCGCTGTCCTCGCCGGAGAAGAAGATGCCGAAGCAGGAGCCGACGATCAGCCCGATCAGACAGATAACGATAATTACGACAACGGCGATCCACCCGCCCGCAGCGATGGCGGCGATCAGCGCCTTTGTTCCGGCAATGATGGCTTTGACGGCGGCAGCGGCAGCCTTGACCGCCGCCTTGATGCCTGCCGCAGTCGCTTTTGCTGCCGCACGGGCGGTCTGCGCCGCAGTTTTGGCGGCTTTTGCCGTGGCCTGCGCAGTTTTCTGTGCCGTTTTTGCCGCAGCCTGCGTCGTTTTTATGGTCGTCCGGGCAGTCTGCTCGGCGGTCTTAATGGTTTTCTGCGTGGTCTTGACCGCCGCTTTGCCCGTAGATTTTGCCGTCTGCTTGATGGTCTTGCCGCTGCGGTCTACCGTTTTGATCGTCTTTTGCGTGGTATCGGCAGAGTGGCGCACCCGCCGCATGGTGTCCTGTGCCTGTTTCTTCGGCAAGTCGGTCTTTCTTCGCTGAAAATAATCCCTTGCCTTGGAGATATTCTCCTTGGTGGTTTTTACACCCTTGCGGCCGGCCTTATCCAGCCCGTGGGCAACTTCGTGAACTGCCGTTTCCGTCCCGGTCAAAGTGCGGTCGGCGGCGTATTCTTCGGGAGAGGATTCCGCCGCAAAAACGGTGTGCTCCGCCTTGTCTTTGGTGCGGACATAGGCATCTTTCATGCGCTCGGCGGCTACCGCCGATTTGTCGATCGCCTTTACCGTTCCCTTGACAACATCTCTCGTCTTGATGTCAGGCATGGCTTCACCTCCGTTCTGCGCCGTTGAATTTCTTCCCGCATCGCCGCATAAAACGCACGACTGCGGAGATTCCCACCGGCTTTTTGCCACCGTTCCTCAAAGTCAAAACGGACGGCGAGATCACGGGCGGAATACCCCTTGATAAAAGTACGCCAAGTGGCATCGTCCCAAGTTTCGAGCTGCTGCCAGAGGTCGGGGAAACGCCGGTGCAGCTTTCGCAGTTCGTCCAGACTTTGCAGAGGACAGCACCAGCAGGAAACCCGGTGGAAGATCTCATACAGGCCGCCCCAATCAAAGCCCCGTTCATAGCAGTAGTTCAGACAGTCCTTTTCGGTCATACCCCATTCTGCAAGCGGATAGGTCTTGTCCTTGAGGCGCTTCGGCTCGTCGGCGGCAATACCGACATATTCAATGACCGTGTAACTCTTCCTCAGTTCTTTCAGATAGGCGTCCACCACACGGGTTTTGAGGATGCCCGTACACCAGCGATTGCGCGGGCCTGCCCAGCTCATGCCGCTGTACTGCGCCAAGACAGGATTTTTTCGTTTCGGCGTGTAGTGCAGGAAGTAGTATTCAAAATCGTGCTCCGCTTTCAGCCGGGTAATGGGTCTGCCGATATATGCCTCCAATCGGGCAAGATGCTCGTACATCTGCGGAAATTCCAGTCCTGTATCGCAAAAGAGGATCAGATCAACGGGTCGTTTTTCTTCCAACAGGCGCAGGAGCATCGCCGTTGAATCCTTGCCGCCCGAAAGGGACACTACATATTTTTCAGGCTTCATTGCTGCCCGCCTCCGCAGAGGGTGCGGCGATCCGCTTGGCGACAACGACCATGCGCCCGTTTTTGCGGCTGTATTCGCAGGTGGAGAGCGTGATCAGCTTATCGCCGTATTCCGCCGTTACGCCGGTGTCGTAGAGAGATAGCGCCTTGCATTGAGCAATATAGGCGTCAAAATCCTCCGCCGATTCCGCACGGGTGAAGTGGTAATACTTGAAACCCTGCTCGGAATAGGCAACGGTCTTGAACACCGCCATGATCTCATATTCGCCAAAGCCGGACAGCGTATCAAAGCGGATGGTTTTGTGCTCCTGATAAAAGTCCTCGCTTTCATATTTGCAGAGATCGGCAAACATCGTCCCGTTGTTCATGTGATGGCCGTAGATCACGCAGTTGTCGGACAGCGCAAGGTCGCAGTTTTCCTGCACATAGGGCACGCCGTAATCGCTGTACTGCTTGTCAAAGCCTCGTTTCAGATAGAAATTTGGATTGTCCACGGTCTGCATCACGGGATAGTCGATGTTCGTGCCGAGGATGGAGAGCCAGCCCAAAAAGTCGCTGTTCTGCTCCTGCACCGCCCGGTACTTTTCAAATGCCGTCAGTTCCGGCAGCGGCTCGGTTTCCGGCGGCGTGTCGGCGGGTGCCGGTTCGGTTTCCACCAGTGCGGCAATCTGCTCAAAGGCTTCGGCGCTCTGCTGTTCGTCCGCATACTGCCGACAGAGCATGATGCCGGAGAAAAGGAAAAGGGCGGCACATACGGCCGCCCCGATCATCAGATATTTGCTTTTCATATATGACCTCCTTTAAGATGCGTTTCCGCTGCCGAACACACCCTCACCGGGGCGCGTCGTCATCAAGCGGTAAAGCTCGGTATCTTTGGGGAAACGGTTGATAAACGGCACCAGCGCAGAGCCGTATTTGATCAGCCCACAGCCTGCGTCGGCATTGGTGACATAGCTCATCTGCTCGTCGGAAATGTTCAGGAGCTTCGAGAGCTTGGCACGGTCGGAGAACGCCTGATTGAGCATGACTACAAATTCGGAGTTGGAGAGCATCGTGCTCGCCTGCACGGAATCCAGCAGGTATTCCACATTCTGCGTGATGGCGGTGGGATAACCGTTGCGCTTACGGAACTGCCGCCATGCAGAGTTGAAGAAAATGCCGCTCTGCTCGTTTTCAAAAACGACATGAAATTCGTCGATAAAGATGTGGGTGCGCTTGCCCTTCTTCCAGTTGAGGGTGACACGGTTGAGGATGGTGTCGGTGATCACCAGCAGTCCAGTCGGCTTCAGCTGTTCGCCAAGGCCGTGAATATCAAATACGACGATTCGCTTGTCGAGATCGACGGTGCTTTCGTGGCCGAAAATATCCAGTGAGCCGGTGGTGAACAGCTCCAGCGACAAGGCGATCTCCTTTGCCTTTTCTTCGGGCTGTTCCAACAGCTTGTTTCGCAGGTCACAGAGCGTAGCGGGCTTACCCGTCCGCTCGGCGTCCTGATACACCAGCGCCGTGCAGCGGTCGATGATGGATTTCTGCTTCGGGCCGACACCAGCCTTGTCGATCTGCTCCACAAGTGACATGATGAACTGCGATTTCTCCACGATGGGGTTGTTCTCGCCGTAGCCGTCCACCATATACATGGCGTTCAAGCGGTCTTTGCCGCCTGCCGCCATATGAATGACAGTCGCCGTTTCCTTGCCCAAAGCCGCCGCCAGCGCACCAAATTCGTTTTCCGGATCGCAGACCAACACATCATCGGCGGTGTTGAGAATAAGGAAAGCGATCAGTTCCTTGGCGCTGAACGATTTACCAGAACCGGGCACGCCCAACAGGAACGCCGACTGGTTCAGAAGATTTGCCTTGTTGCACATGATCAGGTTGTGGGAAATGGCGTTCTCTCCGAAGTAAATGCCGCCCTTGTCCTGTACCTCCTGCACCTTAAAGGGCATAAACACCGCAAGGCTCTCAGTGGTGAGGGTACGGAACGCATTGATCCTCCGTGCGCCGATGGGAAGAACGGTGTTCAGCCCGTCGAACTGCTGGAATTTCAGAACGGCAAGCTGGCACATATGCTTTCGTGCCACGGCAAGCACCGTTTCGGTATCGCTGTCGAGCTGCTTTTTGTCGTCGGCGGTAATGACCATCGTAATAACGGCAAGCATCATCCGCTGATCTCTCGTGGTCAGGTCGTCCAGAAACTCCTTGCTTTCCTTGCGCTGGAGCTCCATATCATAGGGCACGACAGCGGAGAAATTGTTGTTGGCGTTCTGCCTGCGCTGCCAGTTGGTGATATTGGTTTCGATACCGAGCAGACGATTTTCCACCTCCCGCACGGCCTCGTCGGTGGGGATCGGCACAACATCGATCGACAGCATCATATTTCGGTTGAAATCGGTCAGCTCCGTGACCATGCTGTCTTTGATATACGAAGCGTAGTCCTTCAAAAACAAGACCCTGCAGTATTTTTCGCCCAGCTTCAGGCAGTCGCTGCTTTTCTCCATCGAGTCGGGGCAGATATAGTCCTTAAAGTTGTGCCCCTTGCGCATCATATCCTGCGGGTCAAAGTGAAACGCCGCTTCTTCGCCCTGACGGTAGAAATCATGGAGCACCCGCAGCTTTTCGGCGGCGTCCAGCTCGGTACACTTGGAGCCGAGGGCGGCGAAATGGGCGATCAGGTCAGCGCCGATCCGGGCAAAGTAGGTGCGGGCTTCTTCGATGTCCTTTTTGCAGACCGACACCGTGATATATTTCTCCTGAATGATGCCGTTGGCGCCGGTGGCCTTGTCCAGCAGCATTTGATTGTATTCCCGGCGGTACACATCGCAGGCGTCGCCCCGCATGGGCATCAAGATCGACTGCTCGAAATTCGCCCGGTTCAGCCTGCGGTTGTTGATGGTGATTTTCGTCGTCGCTCCGGAATCCAGACTGTTCAGCAGCTCCGAATAGGCAAGGAACATCTGCTCCTTGTCCTCACGGCTTGCCACAAGGTAGTTGATGTCGGTAAACTGATAGGTCTTGGAAAAGCGGCTGCCCACCTGAAAAATGCCGTCCTTCCAGATGCGGCGGACGGGGATCACATCCTGCACCTTGCGGGGCACGGTGTACCGCTCCTTGTCCTGTTTCAGCAGGTTTTTCAGCGTTTTGATCATGATTTTCCTTCCTCCAATTTGTCTTTGAGTGCTTCATAGTAGAGGTTCGATGCCTCAAAGCGAAGCTCTTTTGGCTCTAACAGCTCCGAGCGCAGCCACGCCCAGAGGAATTGTTCAGCGGTCATACCGTGGTAAGTGATAAAGCCCAGCGCCGCAAAGGGTGCGGCACCGAGAATACACATCCAACTGACGGTTTCCGTCCCGAAGTGGGGTTTCAGCAGAAAGTACAGCCCCACGGCGACGAGGATCGCCAAGACAGAAAAAACGAACTGCCGCATGGACAGTCCGAAAAACATGGATTCCGTATAGTTGCGGATCTCCCGATTGATTTTCACTTCCAAATCTCGTCCTCCTTTACAGTCCCATCATTTCACGCACAACACGGTCGGCCATTTTGACAGCGCCGACGAGCACCAGCATATTGAAAACTAACTCGCCCACATACGACCACACCTGCGTTACCGCCGCAGCGTCGGGATCGACGACGGGCGGACTGGATGCAAACAGAGAGAAGATGATGCAGGCCAGTACGATGATCGCACCCTCTAAACAAACGGCGGCATAACTTTTGATGAAGCTCTTGCCGATGTTCTGTGACGGCTCGCCTGCAAAGGCCGAGAGTGGGCCCGGCGCAATGGCCGTGTAAAGGTAAAGTTTGAAAAATCTGCCGTACACGGTCATGATCATGATAAACGACAAAACCGTGATAAACAGCCCGCCGATCAAGGTCACTGCCCACAATGGGATGCTTTCAAAAAAGCCGCAGTCCTCTACGGCGGTCACGATCTCGGCAGGCAGCACAGTTTCCTGCGCTGTGCCGAAGCCTGCGGCGTTCATGATAGTAGAGATCAGCCCCTGCACGATGTTGAATAGGGCGATCATCAGCTCCAAGCCGTATGTGACGGCGGCCTTGGCAAGGGCGAAACGGATAAACACTTTGAGAGCGTGCTCCGGCCGTTTCAGTTCCGCAAAGCTGCCGCAGGTTTTCATCACGCCCACCACAAAGAACAAAACGAGCAGCGCAAGCCCGATGGCCTGCACCGCACCGTGGATGCCGACGATCACATTCCAGATCGTGCCGCCCTTGAACTGCTCCGGCGACTGCGTAATGAGCTGCCAGATCTCCGCCAGCTTTTCATTCCAAGTTTCCAGCGCATTCTCCAAATTCTGTACGATCCAGTTATCCGACATTCGGCTCACCTCCCGTCAGCGCAATATCGCAGGCGACCTCGTTGCCCCAAACATCCCAGCCGTCCGTTTTTTGACGGGCGAACAGCTCAATGCGGGGCAGATCACCCATCATCTCGACAATGCGCCGCCTTGCTTCGTCCGGCTTTTTGCTGTGTTCCTCGATGTGGGAGAGGATGACTTGATGCACCCCGGCCGAGCGGCGTTTCGGGCGGCCTTTGGTGGCAAGCATACAGAACTCTGCATTGGCTCTCGTCCAGTGTCCCATGCCCCAAAACAGGCTGTCGGACTTGCGGTTCTGCTTGATCCATACGAAAGCCACCGTCTTATACGAAAAGCCCCATGCACGCATGACCGAAAAGCAGTCGTGCAGCAGTGGGATCGTTGTCCATAGAAACAATACGCAGTCATCAGCGGCAAGCGTGCCGACCGGCAGCGCCCGTATATCTTCCAGTTCCATTGTCGGGTAGTGGGATTCGGCGGAGCGCCCAAGCCCCTTTTTAGAATAGACTTTGTACCGCCAAGGCGGGTCTGCGTAAATAATGCTGTATTTCTTCACAGCTTCCTCCTTTCCGGCAAATAGGGGCAGGCCAAAGTGACCTGCCCCGTGCGCCGTATCATTTATCTGCTGTCCCGGTCGGGCGAGCTGCGGATCACGCCGTTGTATTCGGCAAGGTAGTCGTTGTCCCCGATGCGTTTGAGGATCGTCGCCTCACCGAGCACATGGGTTTCTCCCTGTTTCAGAGAGTGGATATAGCACTCGCACTTTTCCATCTGCGGCCTCCTTTCAGCCCGTGATCAGGTTCAGGATCTCTTTGGCAAAGGTGATGACGATGCCGCCCGCAAGGGTGAGAAAGCCGTTGCTGCGCTGGCTGGGATCGTGGGACTGGAACGAAAGTCCCACCTGCACGATACCCCAGCCGAGCAGGATCAGTCCGACCGCACGGATCAGGCCGAAAATGAAATCGCTCAGGTTGTTCACGACGGCAATCGGGTCATTGGCGGCAAAGGCCGTGACGGAGCAGCCGAGCACAAGGGCAACCGACAGCACAGCGACGCAGTAGAAGCGAAAGCCCTTTCTGACCTTGCCGGGCATGGGCAGCTTGTTTGCAGTCTTTTGGGTGTTCTTCATGGGTTTATCCTCCTTGAATTGAATTAAAAAAGAGCTTCTATATCCTCGTCGGAAAGAAGCTCATAATCGGGTATGGGTTCATTGGGTGCGGGTACGGTTTCGGCGGCAGCGCCTGCAAACGAGAGCGTCGCAATGGCATTTTCCGTCCCGCCGTGTTCATAAGGTGCTGCGCCGCCGTCCTCGGTCAGTGCAATGTTCGGGTGTTTCAGAATGTCGTATTTCTCGTCCATCACTGGACGCTCACCACGGATAAACAAAAGGGCGTAACGGTTGTCCAGCATACGCACTTCGTCCGGCGTCAGAAGCTCTCTGCCGCTGATCTGATAGTTCGTGCTGTAATTGCCGTTTCGCCCGGATGATTTGCCGTAGGTGTTGGTGTCGATGGTGGATTTGCCGAGGTAGGATTCCGAGATCAGCTTGTGGGTCGATGTTTCGTTGCCGCCGAGATAAAGGAACTCGTCGCAGTTGCCGAGGATCGACTCCCATTCCTTTTCAAACAGCGCTTTGAGCGCCGCCACATTTTGCAGAATGATGGACACATACACATTGCGGGAGCGCATGACCGCAAGGATCTTGGAGAAATCCTCCGGCAGGCTGACATTAGTGACACCCACATAAAGATGACATCGGAGCAAAAGAAAAGTGCCGCCCGATGAGAGCAGCACTTTACCGGCTGAGAAGAAATTAAGCGGACACAGGCTCGTCATTCTGCACCTCCTCCTTGACGGCGGCGATCCGCTTTTCCATTTTGACTTTTTCCCGCTTCTTTGCGGCGTTCATCACCTCCCCGTGCTTGTAATAGGTGGTCGAGCCGTAGTCCACCAGCTTGATCACCCCGATATAGCGGTAGTACACATCAAGCTGCTGGCGCATTACACCGTCCACGGCTCTCGGCTCATAGACCACGATTTTCTCCACCAACATATTGAGGATCTCCGGCGTCAGCTCGGATATATCGCCGTACCGCTCCAAAAGGTCTGCGAAATGCTCTGCATCCGAACGAATTTCCCGAACAGCGGCGGTCTCGCCTTGCAGCTTTTCCTTTTCGGCAAGGATGCTTTCCTGCTCCTGCTGATATTTGCCCAGCAGACGGACAAAGTTGGTTTCGTTAACCTTGCCGGAGATGCTGTCCTCATAGAGCTTGTCTATCAGCCGGTTTACATCCTCCAGCCGCTTGCAGACCCGCTTGTATTGCGTTTCCTTGGTGGTCAGCGTTTTGCCCTCGCTCTTTGCCTTACCCTTTATCAGCAGGTCGATAAGTCGTGCTTTGTTCTTAGTCACGGCAGAAAACAGCTCCTGAATATCCGCCAGCATTGCCGCCGTCAGATCTTCCTCAAAAATCTTGTGCTGGGTGCATTTGTGACTGCCATAGGTGGCATAAGTTCCGCAGACATAGATCATATGCCCGCTGTTTGAGCCGTATTTTCTGCGGCTGAGTGCCTTGCCGCAGTCTGCGCATTTGAGCAGTCCCGAAAAGATATTCAAATCACCGGTCAGCGCCTTTCGGTATTCTCTGCGCTTGACGGCGATCAGCTCGTTCGCCCGTTCCCAAATCTCTCTGGAAACGATGGCCTCGTGTGTGTTTTCCACCGTGATCCACTCCTTTTCATCCGTTTTGAAGTGCTGCTTGGTCTTGAAGATCGTGTCCGACTTGCAGAGAACACAGTCCCCGCAGTACACACGGTTGCGGATCAGCAGCCGGAGCGTGTCCGGTCGCCAGATATACTTGGAGTCCTCATCGGGGAACATATGGGACTTGTCCTCGACCCCTCGGATGTGCTGATACCACGACGGCACCGGCACTTTGGTTTCCCGTAGATAATCCCGAATGCGGTAATTGCCCCAGCCCTTGAGCACAAGGTCATAGATCTTCGCTACGATCGGTGCGGTTTCGGGGTCGGGGATCAGGTGGTTATGGTCATTCGGGTCTTTGAGATACCCGAACGGTGCGGCTTTGGCGTGATACTTGCCATCCTTTGCCCTCGCACGAAAGGCTGCCTTGATCTTCCTTGAAGTATCTCGGCTGTAAAACTCGTTGATGACATTTTTCAGCGCCGCATAATCGGTCGTGTGGCTGTTGACGGTATCAATGCCATCGTTCAGAGCGATAAACCGCACCTTCTTGGACGGGAAGTAAATCTCCTGATACTGCCCGACAACGATATGGTCACGCCCGAAACGGCTCAGATCCTTGACCACGACCACGCCGATCTTACCGATAGCCACATCATCGATCATCCGCTGAAAGCTCGGCCGTTCAAAATTCAGCCCCGAATACCCGTCATCCACATAAATTTCATAGGGCAAAAGCCCGTTTTCCTGTGCGTAGCGGACGAGCATCGACTTCTGTGTTTCGATGGAAAGGCTCTCGCCCTGCCGCTCATCGTCCTTTGACAGCCTGCAATACAGGGCTGTTGTTTTAAGCTGCTGTGTCATCCTTGTTTCCTCCTGAAATCATCTTGATACCGTCATTGTAATGCGGGTTTTCGGGATTTACGAATGTGTCGGCAGATGACTTCGCTCTGCTCCTGTTATCAAAGATCCAGCCGTAAACCTCTGCCGCAAGCTCCTCCAACGGCTTTTCCCCTGCGGGAATGCGCTGAATATCGATCAGCGGTCGGTTGCTTTTTCTCATTATCTGCGCCTCCTTTGCGTAAAAAAACAGCCGTCATCGGCTGTCCCTGTTTCTCTGTCGTTTCAGGTACAGAGCATAATGCTCCAATGCCTTGACGATATATTCTTCCATCTGCCGGTAGGTGGTTTCCGGCTTGAAGTACCGCCGCACTCTGTCCGTCGGTATCTTCAACATCTCCACCTGATTGCCCTTGACTTCGGTCATAATTTCAAATATCCTGTCCATCGTCAGCAAGCCGTCACCGCTCAGCTTCCGCAGCCTGACCGCCTGAGAAAGAGAGGGGGTACAGTCCTCGCTTTCAATGGTTTCCAGCAGCTCCCGCTGTTCTTCGGGCAGTAAATAGGAAAGCTCCACAGCCGGAGTTAGGGCAATGCGCCGCTCATCCACCATATCCAAAAGCGGCTTTTCCAAATAGGTCAGGCGGATATATCGCTGCACCTGTGTGCGGCTGTCCGAAGCGGAATCGGCTACCTGCTGCACGGAGGTCTGCTTCTGCCCAAGTTGGGCAGAAGTTTTCCCTTGGTGCTTCATTGCTTCCAGCTTCATCCTGTAGGCAAACCCCTTTTCGGAGGGCAGAAGTCCCTCTCGCTGGAGGTTGGCGTCTACCATAAAAATGACCGCTTCCTCCCGTGTCAGCTCACGAACGATGGCAGGGACGGCTTCAAGCCCCGCCTTGTGAGCGGCATAGACCCGTCTGTGTCCCGACAGGATCTCATATTTCTCTCCTATCGGGCGGACGACGATCGGTATCAGAATGCCGCTTTCCTTTATGCTCTCGGTCAGCATTTCCATTGCGGTATCGTCCTGCACCCGAAAAGGGTTATCCGCAAAGGGAACGCAGTCAGAGAGCCGAATCGTTGTCATATCCATTATCTTTCCCATCCTTTCGCTTTCCGTTTTCTCGCTTCCTTTTCATGCTGCGCCAACTGCTGCAACACTTCGGGCGGTATCTTCGAGATCACCCGTTCAAGCTCCCGCTGCTTTTGATTCAGCTCATATATTTTGCGGTTGGCCTCCTTCAGCTCCTGCTCCTGTGCGTAGTTCCTGCTGCGGTAGCCGGAAACAATGTCACGCTCGCTGTCCAGCTCACGCTCCAAATAGGCGATGTGCTTATCGGTGCTTTGAAGCTGCACCTTGAGCTGCGCCATTTCCGGCGCATACCTGCCGATAAGGGCAATGGCAGCGTCCTTCTTCTTGGCGTTGTTCAGCAGCCCGATGTCGTTGATCGCACCGCAGATCTCGCCGTAATGGTCGTAAAGCTCACCGGCGACCTTGAACATAAAGGGCGGGATATGCTTTCGGTGCGTGAGCCTTGCCGGTGTTCCTCTGGTGATGTCGGGGTATTTTTCGTGCATATACGCATAGAATTTGTCCTGCCAATTCACCAGTCCCTTCGGCCCGCCAATGATCTCCTTGGAGGACAGTCTGCCTTTTTTCGTGATGGGGACAAAGCAAAGGTGCATATGGGGAGTTGCCTCATCCAAATGCACCACAGCCGAAATGATATTCTCTTTTCCGAAGCTGTCCTCAAAGAAGCGGTAGGCATAATCGAAATATTCCCTCTGCTCCTCAACGGTTTTTCCTTTCAGCCAGTCCGGTGTGCCGCCCACGAAGCAGTCCTGCATAACCACGCTGTCCTTCCGGCGCTTTGCGCCGACAGACTCGATCCTGTCCAAGACAGCCTTGCGGTATTTTGATGGCGGCTCAATGATGTGATAGTTTTGATGTGTCCTCGACGGGTCTATGTCGGGGTTGCTTTTGTACTCGGCTTTCAGTCGCTCGTGGTGATTGCCTATTCTTCCGACCGAGCCGAGCTTGCGCTTTTCGATGCGCATAATCGCATAATTTGCCACGGTGAAAATCTCCTTTCTTCTGTTTCCAAGGAAGGATGTAAGAATGCACAATGTATCGTTGCGGCATCCCGACCTTCCTTTTTTCGGGTGGTTTTTCTATCGGGGATTGGCGAGGGGCGGAGGTGCGTCAGTACACAGCAAGCTGCCTTGTGAAGATGCCGTTTTGCTTTGTTCGCTGCCTCGCTCACAAACCAAACCGCCATCCGCCGTCAGTGTGTGCTGCTCGCTTTCAGGCGGCTCGCAGCACAACTGCCGACGCACCGGAAAAATCTCTGATTTTTCCTTCCGGCGAGCTTGTTGTGTAACCCACTACACCTTGCAAACAAGGTGGTGGGCAAGGCGTTCCCCCTTGACCCCCTAAAGCGGCGCTTTGGCGTGATAAAGGTCTGTGCCTACTCTCCGGCACAGCCCCTTTTCGCACCATCCCCGCCGCACGGCAAAGACCAAAACCACTGCGCTCCCTGCTTCACCGACTGTATCGCAAGGAGCGCCTTGGCTTTCTTTGCCGTACTCTCGCTGACACCGGCAAGCAGCATCCGGTCGATGATCTCCCGCTGTGCTTTCGGCCCGTCAGCGAGAAGCTGAGACAGAATGTCCTTTGCCTGCTGCATTTGCGTATCGGGTCTGCCGACAGCAGCAAACACATTGCCGAGGACTTCATCGGCGGTCTTGGCGGTTTCCTCCAGCCATTCGACCTTGCCGTCACTTACCGAAAAGACGATGGCATTTCCCGTCGGCGCAAGGTTGCTCTTGACCTGCGCCAGTATCCGCTCATCGGGTCTGTCCTTGTCGGTACGCCCGATGAGCAGGGCGCTTCTTGCGGCGGCAATGATGTCCACCGAACCGACGCTGCGGTTGATGGCTTTCTGACCGATGGCCTTGTTCATATGGTGAACGATGAGAATAGCACACCGCTGCTCCTTGGCAAGCTCAATGAGCGGACGGAACTGCCGCCGTATCTCGTTTGCCGTGTTGATCCTCGTTTCCTCTCCGATATATGCTGACAGAGGGTCAAGGACGATGAGCTTGGCATTTGTTTTGCGAACAGCCTCCAGCAGACGCTCGTCGGAAAAGCTCAGGTATTTTTCCTTCTCGCTGATGAAGATCAGTCTGTTCGGGTCGCCTCCTGCCTTGACAAAGCGGGGCACGATGGTATCGTCTGCATCGTCCTCAGAGGACTGGTAGATGATATTGACTGGCTCCTGACCGCTGCCATCCGTGAACGGCATCGGCTCGCCCCGGCTGAGCATTGCGGCGAGGTTCAGCACAAAGGTGCTTTTCCCATCGCCGGAATCGCCCTGCAAGACCGTTACCTTGCCGTAGGGGATATACGGATACCACAGCCATTCCACCTCCTTGATCTCCACATCACTTGCCTTGATAAGCTCCAGCTTCATTTTCGTTTTCTCTCCTTTCTCAAAAAATGCGGGCAATCGATCACCAATACTCGGAAGCTCTGCTTGCATAAGTGCTGACACTTCCGGCATAGCTCGTTGTAGGTGATCCGGTTTCGTTCGTTCAGAAACAGCGCCCATTCCTGTTTCCGCTTCTTGCTCATTCGTGGCACATTTGCCGCCTCCTTTCATTTTTCACCCAAGCCGCAGGGCGTGGGTATGTATTTCCGCTTTGAAAAGCAAAACGCCCAGCGTTTCCGTCAGGCATTCATTTTGGCATTGTTTCGGGGCGATTTTCGCCCATTTTCTTTGCTGTGCGGCGTTTTCAAAAGCAGGGGGGTATGCAGATACCGCCTTGCCGGTTTCAGGGAAAGCGCCTGTTTTCGGGCGCAAAAAAAGCACCCATTTCCATTGCTGAAAACAGGTGCAGTCCGCTATGTTATTCAGTTGTCGCTACCTGCACAGGCTCAAAAGCAGCTCGTCCAAGTCCTCCGTGGGTTTATCCTCTGCCAGCAGAGCGTTGCGCCATTCCACCAGCGCACGGATGATAAGCCGCAGCTCGAAATCATTTACCTTGATTTTTATCTTCTTCATAGACATACTCCCTCATCACGACCTCCTCCACACGGCTGCGGATATTGTTCATCCGCCCGACCCACTGCATCATATCCTCGGCCTTGAGCTGCTCGGTCACGCCCTCTCGCTCGGCATACTGCCTGACCAGCCGGAAGAACATCGCCTCGCACTCCTCGTCCACGCTGTGCAGGTACTCGTTCAGCGTTCCGCTTGTCCGCAGGCTCGTCAACAGCGCACGGCGGCATTTCCGCAAATGCCTGAGCTTTGCTCTGCCAAAGCGTCCCAAGTCGTAACTCTTTTCTTCGGGCAGCTTCAGGTCGGGAAGGTAGTAGTCCCCGCAGAGCGTATAGCTGATCCCTGTCCGCTCGTCTGTGATGTGCTTTTCCAGTTCCATAAAAAAATCCCTCCGTTTCAGGTACATTGTACCCGATAGGAGGGATGTGTGCGAATGTGTCAGACGGACGCAGTTGTTGAATACAGCAACCCGGAATCTGTCTAATTCAATTCAAGCAGAGCCTTTTCATAGTCTTTTACATCGGCATTACCGATAGCCATATTATGTGTACTTTCTTTATTGGATAAGAACATCCTCGTTTATTTCAATGGCGGCATCTAAGGCCATATTAAATACATCAATGAAATCTCTGCCATACAATTCCTTATTGAGCTTGTCAGTTGCGATTGCCTTGTTAATGTATTCAAGTGCATCATTGTACTGTTCCACGCCGACAAAATACCGTGCTTGGTTTAAATATTCCACGCTTTCCGAATTGGCCATTTTATATCCTCCATTCAGCAATGATTTTGGCTACATCTCCTTGTTCAAACGCCATTATAAAGGAGAATTCCTTACTTGTCTTTTTGACTGTTGAATCTTCCTCAGCCCATTCTGGCATTTGAACACTTCCGTTTCCTTTGATTTTGCAAATGTTTTCCTTAATATCAATGGAATTAATATTTTCTTTGTTGATTCTATAAATGAATTTGTCTTCATCTTTATAAACTGCATGCTTACTGCTGTAGGCTGCTGGCTCACGCGGGCCAACCCTCCAAAAAACATATTCCAAAGCATCTTCGCCCAACAACAATGATGCGTTTGCATAGCTGGAATACGGCAACGCACATTTAAATTTTGCAGTGTTCTTTACAGACAGTCCAATAAAAAATGGAACACACGCAAGGCATACACCAGCACAAAGAAAGATGAAAATACCAAATGTAGAAGTACGGTGATTAACAAGTAGGACTACGGTGTAGCTTAAAATTCCAAGAGCAAGTAGGATTAGGACTCCTGCAAGGAAAATACGCCCTTTCCACTGTGAGTGAGAATGGCTTATCGTCTTTAAGATGTTCTTTCTTTTCGATAGGCTTGGACTAAATGTGTTCATGTGTAAACCTCCTACCCGGCTAAACCCTCAAGGCCCCTAAACCCATTATAGTCATTTATAAATGACTTCCAGTTTTTGTCTTTCAAGTCGTATAGCTTTGAGATAGTATCCGGAAGTTTAAAACAATTTTGATTTGTCGTACTTGTTAAAGAATATTATACCACGACTTTATGACTTTTTCTACTTATAAATTCAAGATTACCGAATCGCAAATCCACAACGACACATTCTGCATTCTTACATCCTTCCTTGGCTCCCTTATTCGTTATAGTCATCTATATAACTGTGTCCCATTGCTGAACTCGTCCATTAGGAAGTGAACGGGAACGGGCAGACTGCCGCCGTATTTGTGGTCGGCCAGATAGAATAGCTGCTGAAAAAGCTGCGTGTACAAAATGCTGACCAAAAAGTTAAAGCTGGTATCATTGTCGGGGATCAGGGCAAAGAGCGCCACTTTCTTTTCGCCGAGGGACGGCAGATCCAGCTCATCCGTAGCGGTCAGCGCCGCCAACGAGGACAGATTGAATTTCTCTAACCTTGCCGCCAAAGTGATCTGAATGGATTTCAGTGTTTTGGCGCTGCCGGAGTGGTAGTCCTTGTAATACTTCACGGCAATATGGTCGGGCTCCCGCATTTCCAGCCGTTCAAACAGCTCGTCCAGCGGCGAGGTGTATTCGTCGCAGTCCTCCCGCACATCCGCCGCACGCAACATTTCCATGACCATTGGAAAGTTCTGCTCGTCGGGTGGCGCTTCGTATTTCAGATAGAAGATCAGCGCCAGCAGGAGCATAGACGCGGCGGTGTCCCAAAAGGGATCGTTGGACTGGCTGCCTTTCGGCGTGGTGCTTTTGAACAGATTGGTCACAAGCCGCTGCACATCGTTGTCGTCCCGCAGGTAAACAAACGGGTTGTAGCAGTGGCTTTTCTCCATGTTTAGAAGATCCAGCACCCGCACCTCATAGCCCTTTAGCCGCAGCAGATGCCCCGTGCTGCGCAGCAGCTCGCCCTTCGGGTCCAGCACGGTAAAGCTCGTGTTGGCTTGACACAAATTCGGTTTGGCGTAAAACCTCGTTTTGCCTGCGCCGCTGCCGCCGACAACGACCGTGTTGAGGTTGCGGCGGTGTTTTCGTCCGTCCAGACCCATACGGACATTCTGCGTGAAGATCTTGTTGTCCTCTGGTGCGGCTGCCCGGTATTTTCGGTTGACGGTTCGGGCAGAGCCCCACTTGGCCGAACCGTGTTCCTCGCCCCGACGGTAATTGCGGCGGGAAGATAGAATCACACCCACCGTAAGCCCGTAGGCACAGAGCAAAACAATGACAGTTTTCAGGCTGTCCCCGCAAAGCTCGATATGAAACGGGTCGTTCATTACCGCAGGAAACCGGGCGACAATCTCCGGCAGACCGCCGTGGGCGGCGGGGGCGATCAGCAGCCCCAGCCACACCACGGGGAGAATACCGAACAGGCAGAGGATAAGAGGGTTATTCTCTTTCTTCATCGCTTCGGCACCTTACCTTCTTTGCGGGGGCATCGATCACCTTCAAAAGAACCTCGTCAACAATGTCGGTGGGGCGTTCTTCCTCCAGCAGATCGTTCCGCATCTCATTGAGGGCATTGACCACAACGCCGTGCTCATAGCGGTCAAGGGTCAATACCCGTTTTTCCTGTTTTCCCATCATTATCGCTCCTGTTCACTCTGGCGGGGCGCTTTGCTTTGTTCCAGCGACCGCATCATCCTTGAGGAAATGTCATAGGCGGTGTCCCGGATGTCGGTCAGTTCAGTGCGGATCGTCTGCGGGTCATCGGTACGCAGGAAGTCGGCAGGCGCTTCAAAGGCATAGCCGGTCACATCTACGCCGAACTCTTTACCGAGGATATAGGAAACGCACTGCGCCTTGAACCCGGCATTTTCCTCGGTGTATTCCTCGCCGGTCCGGGCAAGCTCCGCCTGCGCCAGTGCTTTGGACAGACCGCAGAACAGATCGTTTGCCGACAGCCCACGGCGGACAAAAACGGCGTTCTGCTCACGGTCATACACGGCATCCATGCCGTTCGGCAGCTCGTCCACAGACTGCACCGGCGCAGGGCGCTTGTAGATCAGAGCATTCAGCAGCGCCCGTGCGTCATGAGAAACCGCCTGCGGTGCTCTCGTTCGGGCGGTAGTCTGTGAAATGTCATAGACCCGCTTGATGTTGTAGGACACGCCGATGCTGCCATCATCACGGGTGTATTCGCCGTTGGACTCGACGATCTTGATGGGACGGCTAAACTCCTGCCGCTTGATATACACACCCTGATCCCGCCAGAAATCTTTATCGCCCAGTCTGCGGGCATCCGGCTTCGTGGCAAGGATCAGCAGGGCGTTGGTGGCAGAGTAGTTGCGGAAAGCCGCCTGCACATCCAGATAGTCACGGAACTTGCCGCCGTCTGCACAAACCGCCTCGGCGGTGGCATCGGCAAGAGCGTAAACCTCGTCACGCTCCGCCTTTTTCTTTGCCGCCCACGCCTCCTTGTCAAATTCGTCGGTCTGCGGGGCAGATTCAAAAATATCGTCAAAATTGCTCATGGCTTATCGCTCCTTTGCTTTCTTCGGTTTCTTTCGGGAAGGCTGCTTGTGGGTGGTGGTCTGCTGCTTTTTCGGTTCTTTTGCCGGGGTGGGTTCGGAAATGCCCGGCTCTGCCGCCTCTTTCTGCCTGCTCTCCCGGATTTCCCGTAATTCCTCACGGACAGAGGGGCGTTCTTCGGGAGATTTAGCAGTACCCTCGGCGGTTCTGCTTTGCTTCTCGGAGGTAGGCGCGGACGGACGGGATTTCTCCGTCTTTGCCGCCGCAGGGTTTGGGGATGCGTGTTCCTCCTTTTGAACGGGTGCGCCCAGCAGGTCATCCAGCAGGCGGTCATCCGCCGCCTTGTCGGGCTTCTCCTGCTCAGGGGCAGACGAGGCGGTTTTGTCCGCCTTGGACTGTTCAATGTCCCGCTTGATGGAAACGGTATCGACCGTCGCCAGCTTGAACCGCTCTACGATGCGGTTGATCTTGGACGCATCCTCGGCACGCACCATAATGTCTACCATACCGTCAGCAGAGCGCTCTTTGCCCCGCAGGGCACAGTAGACAACGCCGTACCGCTTGGCCTCGGTCGCAAACTGCTTCAGATGCTCTTCGCTGACGGTGAACACTTTCAGCTCCTTGCCGCTTTTGAGCATGGCAGAGAGCCGCTGGTGGCCTTTGGTTTTGTTCTTATCTCGGTTTTTCCAGACAGCGTAGAGCATGGCGGCGATATTCTTTGCCGCCGAGCCGGTCAGCTTCAAGGCAACTTCCGTACCCTCCAAGCTGATCCGCACGACTTGCTCCGCTGCGTCACCGGAATTGTACATGGTCGGTTTTCTCCTTT
>OIYT01001195.1_pt1 | contig 19473 bp, 21 predicted proteins | sample 1588201 | NCBI WGS metagenome assembly OIYT01 (sample SAMN03283260) | human gut metagenome | biome: human-associated habitat; material: feces | host: Homo sapiens | place: USA | collected 2013
CGGCAGCGCCGCCCTTTTTATCTCCGGTGTTTAAAAGGCAAACTGCGGCACCTGGATCTCACTGTGCCGGCTGTTGAAATGGAGCTTGTTCAGCAGCATGTTGGATATGAGGACCGTCCCCTGATTCTGCCGGGGAAAATGTTTCTCCAGCAATTCCAGCAGCTGCGTATCCGGGGTCAGATCGGCCTGTATACAGGCAAAAGTTCCTGCGGGAATATGGATGATCCTGTCCTCGCCGGAGGATGGATGCAGCACTTGAAAGAAGAAAGAAAATGTATTTGGAGCAGCATCCGGATGGATCAGGATGCCAGCTGGGAAAACCGGGGACAGGTCATGTTCCTGTGCGTACTGAAAGAGCTCCATCGCTGCATTTTCCTTCTGCCCCACATCGCTCCAGCTTCCAATGAACGGTTTTTCAATCAAAAAGCGTTCCGGGATCTCCCGCCTATAAATACCCATATTGTCGCTATAAGCCTGGTTCTGCTCCATATTGTCCAGATTGAACTGGATCAGTTCCAGGCCCAGCTGCATTTCGGCAACACGCTTCTGCATGGCTGCTTTTCCATCCTCCAAAATGCTCCGCTTATCCAGGGAGCCGCTGCTGTCCACATACTTCTGCAAATCTTTCAGCGGAATGCCGAGACGAATACAAAGAATGATGATATCCAGCAAAACGAGCTGATCCGGCAGATAGTAGCGATATTTTGTCTGGGGATCGATCCATGCGGGCAGCAGGATCTTCAGCTTTTCATAATAACGGATCGAATTCACATCAACGTTTCTCAGCTTCGCAAACTCACTGATCGTTAAATACTGCTTCAAAAGAATCCCCTCCCGCCTCTTGACCTTATTATTATAACAGGGTTTAAGTTGTATGTAAATCAATGTTAACAAGGTAGGAACTCAGATGATAAATGCTTCGCAAAGAGCTTCCGGTTATGAAAAGCGGAAAGAAGAACAGTCTCTGGATGAAATGATTAAGGATGAAACGCTGGAAAAACTAATTGATATCCTGCGTTCATTTGGCAAAAGTGACATAGAGATTGAAGAAAGCCTGGTAAAAGACCTTGCTTTGTCAAGGCCGCACCTGAGACGGTTTCTCAAATCGGCGTTAACGGAATCAGTTGATCATGAGCATTAAGAAAGCCCAAATTTTGCAGCAGATTTGGTTGTTTCACAAATAATACTTCAGAAACAAACTATATTTTAGTGCATTTTACACGCCCGCAAACATTGACCTTATTATAATAATAAGGTTTATGATGGGATTAAATCCAGCGCACAACAGGAGGTACAGGATGTCAGCCGCAGTTATTTCCCACGCAGACAGCGCGTTGGGTACGGAGCGGATCGAAAAGCTTATGCTCCGATTCGCCATCCCCAGCATCATCTCTATCGTAGTCAACTCTATTTACAATATGGTGGATCAAGTCTTTATCGGGCAGGGCGTCGGATACCTGGGCAACGCCGGCACCAACATTGTGATGCCCATGGCCACGATCCTGATGGCCCTTACCATGATGATCGGCGCCGGCTCGGCCACTTACATCAGCCTGAACCTGGGACGGGGCGAGCCGGAGCGGGCGGCGCAGGGGGCCTGCAATGCCATGACGGTCTCTGTGGTGACCGGTATCGTTGTCGCCATCTTCTTTGAGTGTTTTATGGAGCCCCTCTGCCGCTTTTTCGGCGCCACAGACAGCGTCCTCCCCTATGCGATGGCCTATGGACGGATCATTGTACTGGGGTTCCCGTTTTCCGCCATCGACTGCGCCTTTGGCGACATGATCCGGGCGGACTGCCGGCCCAAGGAGAGTATGGCGGGCCTGCTCATCGGATGCATTACCAACATGATCCTGGACCCTGTGTTCATCTTCGTGTTCCGCTGGGGCGTGGAGGGCGCCGCCTGGGCCACCATCATCGGCCAGGCGCTGAACGCGGCCTTCTACATCTGGCGCAGCTTCCACTTCACAACCATCCGGTTGGAAAAACGCTATTTCAGGCCCCGGTGGAAAACAGTCCGCAAGGTCTGCAGCCTGGGCGTCTCCAATTTCATCACCCAGTTGTCCAGCGTAGTCGTCATGGCGGTGCTGAACAATTTGGTCCTCCTCTACGGCCCTGCGTCGGAGTATGGCGCCGATATTCCACTGGCGGTATTGGGCATTGTTGTAAAGATCAATAATCTGGCGGTCGGCATCGTACTGGGCATCGCCACGGGCAGCCAGACGATTCTGAGCTACAACTATGGCAGCGGCCAGTATTCAAGAGTGAAGCGCACATTTAAATATGCGGCGGTCATCTCCTTCCTGGTCATGATGGTGACCCGAATCATCTTCTGGATATTCCCGGAGCAGATCATCGGCTTGTTTGGGCAGGAATCTGAGCTATATGTGGACTTTGCCGTCAAGTGCTTCAATATCTTCCTGCTGGCCATTCCCCTTGTCAGTTTCTGCGCGGTGGTCAGCGTTCTGTTCCAGTCCATTGGCAAAGCCGGATTCGCCGCCTTTTTGTCCCTGACCCGGCAGATCCTTTACTTCGTCCCCGTCATGCTGATCCTCGCCCCGATCCTGGGCCTTGACGGCGTTCTGTGGGGGGCGGCGGTGTCCGATACGCTGGCCTTTGTCACCGCCGTGATTCTCATCGCTTTGAACTGGAAAAAGATGTTTCCACAGGAGGCCTAACTCATTTCGTATTTCATAAAGAAAGGAACATACATATGGACATTCAAATTAAAATCGGCGCACTGGAGAACAGACTGAACGTTTTGCTTGCCAGAGAAAAGGACAACCAGGGTGTATGCAGGAGGATTCGGCGGGAGATCCGCAATCTGAAGAAGCAATTGCCATCTCAAAATAGGGAGGCCCAATAAGGTGGGAAACAGGGTCATTACCATAGGCCGTCAGTACGGCAGCGGTGGCCGTGAGATCGGCGAGAAATTGGCGCGGCGGCTGGGATATACCTATTACGACACTCTGCTGCTGGAAAAAATGGAGCAGCAGGGCGGCCTCTCACGTTCCGTGCTGGAGCGGTATGATGAGCGCCTTGCGGACAAGTGGCTGAATCTGGCCTTGTTCAGCGGGGCAAAAGAGACCGCCCAGCTCCCGGTCTCTGTCCGGGCGATCATCTCCCAATTTGAGACAATCCGCAAAATCGGCCAAACCGAGTCATCCGTCATAGTCGGCCGCTGCGCCGACTATGTGCTGCGGGAGCAGGACAATGTCCTGTCCGTGTTCGTCCACGCGGAAATGCGCCATCGTGTGGCCCGTGTCGCGGCCCGAAACCAGATCAGCGAAGCAGAGGCAAAAAAGCGTATCCAGAATACAGACCGCCACAGGGCCGCTTACTATGAGTATCACACTGATAAGCGGTGGGGCGCCTCGGAGAGCTACCACCTGTGCATTGACAGCGGCCTGTTCGGCATCGACGGCGCCGTCTCTGTATTACAGAACTGCATACAGACAATGCCTGCGTGAAAGACGCCATCCCTAAAAGAGAATTCAATCAAACGGTGAGGAGGAAGTCCGGGTCCGTCCGGCTAAATATATGGAAAAGATCTGGAATAAGAAGTTTATTTTACTTTTCATCACAAACCTGCTGATGATGGCGACCTTTTACGCGTCTGTCCCCATCCTGCCCATTTATTGCCAGCAGATCGGTATTACGGGTTCCAAAATCGGCATCGTTTTGACGGCCATGTCTGTCACGACGGTGCTGTTCCGGCCATTTGCCGGGTATCTTTTGGACAACTTCAACCGCTACCATGTGTTCATGCTGTGTCTGGCGCTGTTCTGTCTGCCATTCCTGGGCTTTGTGGCGTTCCCCTTCTTCGGGGCCCTGGTGGTAATCCGCCTGTATATGGGCGTGGTGTACTCCGTCTGCGGCTCCGCCACCACGACGCTGGCCGGAGACGTGCTGCCGCCCGCTAAGGTGGGCCAGGGCGTGAACCGCTTTGCCCTCACCATCTCCCTGGGGATGGCGGCCGGCCCGTTCATCGGCATTCAGGTTCAGAATCATCTGAGCAGCCAGGCGTCTTTCCTGGTGCTGTTTGCCTTGACCGTGATTGCCCTGCTCTGCGTATCTTTTTGCAGAATCCAGTATCCGAAGGTGGAGCGGAAGAAGTTCGTATTGGCAGACGCTTTCTATAAGCCCGCACTGCCGTTCATGTTCAACATGATGTTCATCATGATCCCCTTCGGCGCGGTGATCGCCTACTCCTCCATTTTCGCTCAGGAAAAGGGCTTGTCTGAGGTGATCCCCTTCTTTTATATCTTCCTGGTGGCCGGAATGCTGCTCTCCAAGTTCTCCACACAGAAGATGATTGACGACGGCAAACATAAAGTTCTTGTTGTTGTCAGTTTGATCGTATTGTTTTTCACCATGGGAAGCTACTTTTTCCTGGAAACGACCATCCATCTCTTCGCTGCCGGTTTTCTGCTGGGCCTTGGATATGGCATCTTACAGCCGCTGTTCCAGTCCTTTGTGACCGGGACCACTCCGGCACCCAAACGCGGCGCGGCTAACGCAACGTACCTGCTCTCCTATGATATCGGCATCGGCATCGGTTCCTTCGTTATGGGGCTTTTTCAGGAGAGCATCGGGTTGTCCGTGGGCTTCGCCGCCACAGCAATGGCCTATATCGTGGGCGGGATCATCTATGCAGTCTATGTAGAGCCTTACTATGCATCGCTCAATAAAAGAAAGGCGGGTATTTCATGATCGTTACCCTGGATTATCAATGCGGCTGCGATGGGCCTGAGATCGGGAAAGCCCTTGCGGATCGTTTGGACCTTGCCTTTTACGACAAGGAACTATTGAAACAGGCGGCGAAAGAGAGCGGCATTGATATCAGAGTGATTGAAACTTTCGACGAGACTCCGGCAAGCGGCCCCTTATATGCGGTGGCCGCCTATTCCTCCGGCGTAGTTAACTACGCCGGAGAAAGCCAGCCAATTGCTGAACAGGTTTATTTGGCAGAATATCATGTCATGCAAAGACTTGCGGATGAACGGCCCTGTCTCTTTGTTGGCCGCTGTGCGGATCATGTTCTCCAAGACAGATTGGACTGCCTGCGTTTTTTTGTTTACGCCCCCTTAAAATTTAGGATCGATCATGTGGCACGCCGTCAAGATCTCAATGAGCGGGCGGCGGAAAAGCTCGTTCAGGACACAGACCGGCGCAGGAAAGCCTATTATCATTTCTTTTCGGGGAAAAAGTGGGGACACATTGAAAATTATCATTTGTGTATCGACAGCAGCCGGCAGGAGTCAGGCGATATTGTTGAAACGCTGTGTTCTTACATAAAATCTTCCCATGCCGCTGAGACACTGTGCGCCTATGTGGACGGTTCCCGCGCGGAAAGTCCTGCTGTCTGAGAGCAAGCGTTTACCATTCGGAAAGAAGGAGTGATCATGGCATATTATTCTCTGCAATGTGCCGCTTGCTCGGACCGCACAAAGCGATGCGCGGGGGAGTACAGCGGAAAAGATGAAGATGGGCAGCCCTTTTGCGGGCAGATGTATCTATGTGATAACAGCTCCTGCAAAATCAACGTGGAGCGGGTGCGGGCTGAAAAACAATATCATAAGTACATGACATGGGACGATACGCCCTATTACAGATATATGTGAATCACGGCGGCGGAAATCGTACCGCTTTATCTACAATGAACGAGCCGGTGCTTTTGCTCCATAAAATCAGAAAGCACGCTTCCAAGAAGGAGTTGTGATGGATGCAATCCCAAAAAACAGATTCGGCAGCCCGATTGGAAATCACCCGGATGATGCGCTCCGTATGCAACAGCTATACAGTCATGGCCAATCAGGTGCTACAGCCCCTTGGCCTGACGGCAACCCAGTGTGAGATCCTGTTGTATTTGTATCAGCAGCCCTCCGAAGCGGTAGAGACCAAGGCGCTGTTACAACTCCTGCAAATATCTCCCGCCTCCTTGTCCAGCACGCTGAAGCATTTGAAGCAGAAAGGGTACGTCCGCTTCTCTCAGCAGGGCGATATGCGAAAGAAGCAGGTTTCTCTGACGGTACGTGCTTTGGAGATCCAGGGCGAGCTGACAGCTACGATGCTGCGCTTGAAAGAGATCTGTTTCCAGACTGTGACCGATTCTGAATGTGCGGTCGTGCAGGACGCTTTGAAAAAAATGATGCATAATATCAAAACGCAAATGGAGGCGATACAGCCATGAGACAAATATTGAAATGCTTACGGGAATATAAGAAAGATTTTATTGTCACGCCGATTTTGGTGATCCTGGAGGCGGTCTGTGAACTGGTTTTGATTATGACCATCGGCCAATTTATTGATGAACTGGCCGATGCCACAAGCATGGCGGTGATTTACCAGTATGGCGTGCGCCTGCTGATCATTGCCGCGCTGGCCTTTGCGCTGGGCACAGCCACAGGACTGGTGTCCGTCCACGGGGCGGCGGGATTTGCCAAAAACCTGAGAAACACCCTGTTTGAGCGGTTCCAGACCTTTTCCTTTGAAAACATCGATCACTTCTCCACAGACAGTCTGGTCACCCGGATGACAACGGACATTGCCAATGTGCAGCAGTCTTTTATGATGATCCTTCGGATCGCCACAAAGAGTCCCATTGTCCTGCTCTGTGCGCTGGGCATGGCTTTTGGCATCAATTGGAAGATCGGCCTCATCTATGTGGTGGTGATCCCCTTGCTGGCCTTTGGCCTGTTCAACATTGCCCGCGTTACCCAGCCTATTTTCAAACGTATTTTCAGGACCTATGACCGCCTGAACTTGATCGTGCGGGAAAACCTGCACGGTATCCGGGTGGTCAAGAGCTTCGTGCGCGAGGATCATGAGACGGAGAAGTTCCGCGCCGTCTCCGGGGATATCCAGAAGGACTTCACCAGGGCGGAAAAAATTCTGGCGCTGAACAGTCCCATGATGCAGGCGGCGGTCTACATCTGCATGATCCTGATCTCCTGGTTCTCCGCCAAAGCCATTGTCGGGACGGCGAACGGCACGGTGGTGGGTGGAATCTCCATGACCACCGGCAATCTCCAGAATCTGCTGTCCTATTCCATGATGATCCTTATGTCGCTGATGATGCTCTCCATGATCTATGTGATGGTCATGATGTCCCGGGAATCCGTGCGCCGCATCTCCGAGGTACTGGAGGAGGACGTGACCATGGGATCCCCGGAGGGAGCGGAGACCGCGGTGGAGAACGGCGACATCGTCTTCCGCAATGTGGGCTTCAGCTATGTGGGGGATTCAGACAAGCTGTGCCTCTCCGGCATTGACCTCCATATCCGTTCCGGCGAGACCATCGGGATCATCGGCGGCACCGGGTCCGGCAAGTCCACCCTCGTTCAGCTGATCCCCCGCCTCTATGACGCCACGGAGGGCAGTGTAGAGGTGGGCGGCCATGACGTGCGGGCATATGATCTGGATGCACTTCGGAACGCGGTGGCCGTTGTCTTACAGAAAAATGTCCTGTTTTCCGGCACCATCAAAGAAAACCTGCGCTGGGGCAGCCCGGATGCCACGGACGAAGAAATTCGGCAGGTATGCCGCCTGGCCCAGGCGGATTCCTTTATCCAGACCTTCCCAGACGGTTATGACGCCTATATCGAGCAGGGCGGCACCAATGTTTCCGGCGGGCAGAAGCAGCGATTGTGCATCGCCCGGGCGCTGCTGAAACGGCCCAAGGTGCTGATCCTGGATGATTCCACCAGCGCGGTGGACACCAAAACCGACGCTCTGATCCAAGAGGCCCTGGCGGAATACATTCCCTCCACGACGAAGATCATCATTGCCCAGCGGATCTCCTCTGTGCAGAGCGCGGATCGGATCATCGTCATGGACGGCGGCCGGATCAATGCTGTCGGTACGCATGAGGAATTGCTGAACAGCAATGATATTTACCGCGAAGTTTATCAGTCCCAGCAGAAGGGAGGCAGTTCGGATGCGGCAGAATAAGGACGCGAAAGGCACACTTCACCGCCTGATGGAATACATCGTCTCGCGGCACAGGGCCAAATTTATGATGGTCATTGGGGCTATCATTGTCAGCGCGGCCGCCGGCGCGGCGGGCAGCATGTTTGTGCAGGTCATCATTGACAACTACATCCTCCGCATGATCGATACAGGAGAGGACTTGTTCCACGGCCTGGCGATTGTCCTTTTTGTCTTGGCCATGGTCTATGCGCTGGGCGCCGCGGGTACCTGGCTGTACAACCGCACCATGGCGGTCATTTCCCAAAGCGTCTTGAAAGAGATCCGCGACGATCTGTTTGCCCGGATGCAGACGCTCCCCATTCGCTTTTTCGACACCCACACCCACGGTGATGTCATGAGCGTCTACACCAATGATACGGATACGCTGCGGCAGCTGATCTCCCAGAGCCTGCCCATGATGATCTCTTCCGCGTTCAGCATTGTGCTGTCATTGTGTATCCTGATCCATTTCAGCCTTTGGCTGACGCTGATCGTCCTTGCTGTCACAGCGGTCATGATCCTGGTCAGCAGTAAAATGGTTCGTCGAAGCAGAACGTATTTTTCAAAGCAGCAGGCGTCGCTTGGCGCGGTGAATGGCTATATCGAGGAAATATTAAACGGTCAGAAGGTAGTCAAAGTCTTCTGCCACGAAAACGCGGCCAGGGAGAGGTTTGAACAGCTGACCGAGGAATTGTTTTCCAACGCTCTGACAGCGGGCGGAACAGCTTTGACCATGCTGCCCGTCATGGCGGCCTTCGGTAACCTGGAATATGTGCTGGTCGCTGTCGTGGGCGGCGCCATGGCGCTGTTCGGCAGCGGAAGCTTTGCCCTGACGCTGGGTACGCTGGTTTCCTTCCTGGGTTTGATCCGGCAGTTTTCCTCTTCCATCACACAGACGGCCCAGCAGATGAACAGCGTCGTTCAGGGGCTGGCCGGCGCGGAGCGTATCTTTGGCCTCATGGACGAGGAACCGGAGGCGGATGACGGTTATGTCACGCTGGTTCGCGCGGAAGAAAAAGACGGGATCCTGGTGGAATCCGGTAAGGGCGCCATTTGGGTCTGGAAGCATCCCCACCACGACGGGACGCTGACCTACACCAAGGTGGAGGGCAATGTGGTATTCGACCATGTGGATTTCAGCTATGACGGCAAAAAAATCGTGCTGCACGACATCTCCCTCTATGCCAAGCCGGGGCAGAAAATCGCGTTTGTCGGCTCCACAGGCGCCGGCAAGACCACCATCACCAATCTGATCAACCGCTTTTACGACCTTGCGGACGGCAAGATCCGCTATGACGGCATCAACATCAACAAGATCAAAAAGGCGGATCTGCGGCGTTCCATGAGCGTCATCCTCCAGGACGTCAATCTGTTCACCGGGACGATCATGGACAATATCCGGTACGGACGTCTGGATGCCACGGACGAGGAGTGTATGGAAGCCGCCAGACTGGCCGGCGCGGACGGCTTCATCCAGAGGCTGCCCAACGGCTATCAGACGGTCATCCGGGGCGATGGGAGCGGCCTGTCCCAGGGCCAGAACCAGCTGCTCTCCATTGCCCGGGCCGCTGTGGCCGATCCGCCCGTCATGATCATGGACGAGGCGACATCTTCCATCGACACCCGCACGGAGGCCATCGTTCAGCGGGGCATGGACGCCCTGATGGATGGCCGTACCGTATTCGTCATCGCTCACCGGTTGTCCACGGTCCAAAATGCCAAGGCCATCATGGTGCTGGAGCAGGGCCGCATCATTGAGCGGGGCAGTCATGAGCAGCTCATTGAGCAAAAGGGACAGTATTATCAGCTATATACAGGGGCTTTTGAATTGGATTGAGCTGCAGCGGCGATCAAAACGCCCAACGAGGAAAGGAAGGACCGAATGGCGGAAATCACGGGATTGGATTTATTTGTAATCGCGCTTTATTTGTTTTTTATGCTCGCTGTGGGCGTCTGGTTTATCCGGCGCATTAAAAACACGGAAGACTACTATGTTGCGGGCCGGACCCTCGGCCCTGTGGTGCTGACCGCCACCGTATGCGCCACCATCATCGGCGGCAGTGCTATGATGGGCCGGGCGGGGCTGGCCTACACCACGGGCTTCAAGGCCATCGCCACCGCGCTCCCCTATATGATCGGGATGTTCTTCTTTTCCATCTATGCCGGGCGGATCCAGCAGGTAGGAGAAAAGTTCCATATCGAATCGATTCCCAGCCTGTTTGGATACCGCTTTGGCAAAGCGGCGAAATGCATCCTGGCCGCCATGGTGGCTTTCACCATGATGGGAACGGTGGCCGCGCAGGTCACGGCAACGGCCACGATCATCCGGCTGGTGGGCGGTGAATTTGGCATCAGCTACGAGATGGGTGCCCTGATCGCCACGGTGATCTTTATTATCTATACGGCTGCCTCCGGCCTGTTCGGTGTCGTTTACACGGACGTGGTACAGTTCTTCATGCTGCTGATTTTCGTTTATCTTCTGCTCCCGGTCTCCAGCATCCATTATCTGGGCGGATTTGGTGAGTTCTGGGCGAACCTGGATAAAAGTTATTTGATTCCTCATGTTGATGGAGAAATTCTGGGGGACATCGTCACCTATCTGGTCTTTACCATGGCAGGCGCCGAAATGTGGCAGAGGGCTTTCGCGGCAAAGACGAAGAAGTCCGCCAGACGGGGGATGTTCTGGGGCACCTTTGTCTATGCCTGCACCATTGTGCTGCTGTTCATCATGGGCCTTTCCGCCCAACAGATCCTGCCCAATGTGGTGGAGCAGTTCGGCTCTGCCGACGCCGTGGTCCCGGCGTTGGCCATCAAGATCCTGCCGCCCGGTCTTACAGGATTTGCCCTGGCGGGTATCCTGTCTGTGATGATGAGTACGGCGGATAGTTACCTTTTGGTGTCGGTCCAGACCGTGGTCAGCGACTTGGGCAAGACCCTTCATCCCAAGATGACCGGAAAGCAGGAAATTCTGCTGTCCAGATGCGCCTCTGTGATTCTGGCCCTGGGCGCTCTGGTCATCGCCTTGTACATTAAGAGCGCCTATGATGTGTTGACATTTGCCTGGGCGTTCTACGCGGCGTCGGCCGGACTTCCGGCCCTGGCGGCTCTCTATTGGAAAAAGGCCACCAGAGCCGGTGTTATTGCCGGAATGCTGGGCGGTTTTGTGGTGACCATTGGCTGGAAACTCATGGGACAACCTTTCGGCCTGGGCGCCACGGTGCCCGGCACCATCGCCTGCGGTATCCTGCTGGTGGCGGTGAGTCTGGCGACCTGCCGTAAGTATCCATCCATCATGGTGGATGTGTCAGACGCAAGATCATGATTTTGTTCCCCTTTGGAAAAGGAAGTGTGGTTTGTTGCAGGAAATTACTGATACAGGGAATCGTGGGCGCACCGTCAAAGAAAACGGTTTGAATTTCATGCTCCAATACCAGCAGTTGATCATGCTGTATGAGAGCGCGGCAAAATGTGTTACGATGCGCTTGGATATTATGAGAAACGAGAGCAAGGTGAAAGGAACACATACGGCCATCCGTTCCGTGACCAGTCGTATTAAAGAGCCGGTGAGTATTGAACGCAAGCTGAAGAAAAAAGGCGTTCCGCTAACGGTAGACTCCATCCGCAAACACATAAATGATGTTGCGGGAGTACGAGTGATCTGTGCCTATTTGAAGGATATTTATACGGTTCGGGATATATTGGTCAATGGAAATTATATGACGCTGCTTAAAGAAAAGGATTATATCAAGTGGCCCAAATCAAATGGTTACCGCAGTCTGCATCTGATTGTAAATGTGCCTGTGCCGCTGAAGGAGGGCTCTGAACTGGTAAAATGTGAGATCCAGCTGCGGACGACCGCAATGGACTCGTGGGCCGCGCTGGAACATCAACTTCGGTACAAAAGAGATTTACCGCCTGATACTGCCATAGACCGAGAACTGGGAACCTGCGCAGATCTGTTATATGAGACGGATCTGAGAATGCAGGATATCGCTGAACAGATCTCAGTCTTTCGGTGATCCTTCAACCGATTGCTGAACAATGGAAAATATGATTATCATCCGAATATCTGACCCTGATGGCAGTATTTTCCGAAGAATAATGGGTGTACTTCATAGCGAGGATGTAGAAGTAGTCGATATTAAAAGTTCTAAAAATACAGAGCTTAGCTTTCCTGGATTGATTATTCAAATCAATACAGGGATCGTATTGCGAGATTATAAAGAGATACAGCTCAACTATGGTGAATTTGCAGCGCTCTGCTGTTTGGCCAGATATCCTAAGCACATTTTTTCCAAAGATCGGTTATATTCTGCGGTTTATGGACAAGACCACTATAATAGCAACACCATTCCAAACACGATTTGCAAGCTCAGAAGTAAAATTGAGCCAGATCCGCGCCATCCGACTTACATAAAAACAGTAGTTGGCATGGGATACAAATTTGATCCTCCCAAGGGATAGAGAATTGCGGTTCATATGACCGCCCTATCCACACATGAAAACTTGCTTTCCGCAAGGGAATCTATAAAGGGATGAATCGTACTGAATAAAGAACGCGGATCAAATAAACGACTGGAGGCTGGAATGGAGGTCTTGAGAACACCAGAAGCAGTATGAAAAGAACGTGATCATCCTGACGGAAAACCGGGAGAATCTGGGTAAACTCTCGCAGTTCCTCTATGAGAAGTTGACCATCACTGGCGAGGAATTCATGCGGATTTTGAATGGTTGATCCAATGACGGAAAGGAGCATTATGAAATATCAGGTTGTCTACGAAAGCCGAACCGGGAATACCAGAGCCATCGCGGAAGCGGTGATGGCGGGTCTGCCGTCAGAGTCCGCAAAATTGGTGGACATTGACACGGAGGTTCCATCCAAGGACGCGGATGTGTATTGTATCGGTTATGGCGTCCACTCCAGCATCTGCTCATTGAAGATGCTGGACTTTATGGAGCTGCTCAATGGCAAGACCATTTTGCTGTTCGCTACCTGCGGCCTGGAACCAACGGAGGCATATCGAAAGCTGCTGGAGCGGAATATTGAACCATTTCTGCCGGAGCAGTGCGACTATCGGGGGATGTTTCTCTGTCAGGGCGCCATTTCCGACGACGGCATCGCGGCGCTGCAAAAGCTCATCGAAAAGTCCGGAAATCCCGATCAGCTCCAGCGCTTGGATGAACTCGTCTGCCGTGCCCAGACGCATCCGGATTTCGACGATTTGGACGCCGCCGGAAAATTTGTAAAAACGACGTTGGGACTTTGAGCGTTTCATTGGTTTTATGAAGTTCAAAAAAATTCTCCACACCCTGCTGGGGCGGCTGTTTATCACCTGTGTGGCACTGGCGCTGCAGGTCATATGGCTCCTGTATTCCCTGTATTCCCTCGGCGTTTACAGCAGGATCATCAATTTTGCCCTCACCCTGCTGAGCTTTCTGGCGGTGATCTATATCATCAATGGCCGGTCGAATCCCGCCGTCAAGCTGGCGTGGATCGTGCCGATCCTGGCTTTTCCCATTTTGGGCGGCGTCCTGTTTCTGATTTCCGGCGGCAAGGGACCCAAGCGGAAGATTGCCCAGGCAGTTGCCGTGCAGCACAGCCGCTGCGTCCGGGAACTGCCGGATTGCTCGGCGCATCTGGCGGAGATCGGCGACCTCAATTTGCGGGGGCAGTGCCGCTATCTGGCCCGACAGGACTTTCCGGTCTACGCAAACACCCAGGCGCGGTACTATCCCATCGGGGAAGAGGGTTATGCGGCGCTGCTGGAGGAACTCCAAAAGGCGGAGAAGTTCATCTTTCTGGAATACTTCATTATTCACCCAGGGAAAATGTGGAACTCGATTTTAGAGATCCTTACGCAAAAGGCCACCCAGGGCGTGGATGTGCGGGTCATGTACGACGATATCGGCAGCGTGTCCACTCTGCCCCTCCACTACTATAAACAGTTGGAGGCCGCCGGCATCCAGGCCATCGCCTTCAACCCCTTCATCCCCATCTTCTCCACCGTCATGAATAACCGCGACCATAGAAAGATCCTGGTCATCGACGGCAATGTGGCGTTTACCGGCGGCGTCAACCTGTCGGACGAATACATCAACGAGGTGGTGCGCTTCGGCCACTGGAAGGACAATATGGTGAAGCTCACCGGAGATGGTGTGTGGGGCATGACGCTGCTGTTTCTGGAGCAGTGGGACGCCGTCCGCAATTCCACGGATGACCTGTCCCAATACCGCCCCACCATCTCCGTTCCTTCTGACGGATATGTGCAGCCCTATGGCGATTCGCCCCTGGACGACGAATACCTGGGGGAGAACGTCTATCTGAACATGATCAACGGCGCCAAGCGGTATGTCTATATCATGACGCCCTATCTGATTGTGGACAGTGAGATGAAGACCGCCCTGTGTCTGGCCGCCAAGCGTGGCGTGGACGTGCGGATCATCACCCCCGGTATCCCGGATAAGAAGATCGTCTGGGATTTGACCCGCTCTTTTTACCCGGAGCTACTGGCGGCGGGGGTCCGCATCTACGAGTACACCCCCGGCTTCCTCCACGCCAAGCTATGCGTCAGCGACGACGAGGCGGCGGTGGCCGGTACCATCAACTTTGACTACCGGAGCCTGTACCTCCATTTTGAAAACGCCTGCCTGTTCATCCATAATGCCGTTGTCGCCCAGGCAAAGGATGATTTTTTGCGTACCCAGGAATTGTCCGCGCAAATCCTGCTGACGGATTTGGAGAAGCTGAAAAAATACAGGAATCTGCTGCACAGTATCTATTACGCGGTCCTGCGGCTCTTCGCGCCGCTTCTGTAAAAGAATCGGACGATCAAAAAAGATAAGAGGATATACCTATGGTAAAAAGAAATGAATTCAAGTGGATCGATCTGCTGGTGGGGATCATTTTCGTTCTCATCAGTATTTACACCTTTCGGAATCCCGGTCTTTCTCTCAGCGGTTTTGTAGTCACCTATGGAATTTTGGCCGTTATCAGCGGCGTCGCGGATATTTCCTTTTATGTACGGTTGGAACGTCACACAGGCTTTGGCCCGGTGGTCGCTCTGGTGGCGGGTATCCTGAATATCCTGCTGGGCTTTTTCCTGATCATGAACAGTGAAATCGGAGCTTTTGCCGTCGCGATTCTATTCCCAATCTGGTTCATTGCCCACTGTATCGGCCAGTTGACAAACATTGGATTGATCCGGCTCTGCGGCTCTGAGGCGCAATACTGGGTCACACTGATTGTAAATGTTCTGGGGCTTATTTTGGGTATTATGCTGTTGTTCAATCCATTTGCCTCCGCAGTCTCTATGGTGTATATTGCTGGGCTGTATCTGCTTTTTGTCGGGATTGGGCATATCATATCGGCGTTTCTGTTCTGAAAATAGCTGAATCTAGTGTAAAACGGCCTTTGCCCATTTTGTTGGGGCAAAGGCCGTTTCTTTATATCTGAACCATACTGTCTACATCTTGAATCGTTTTATACCCTGCCTTTTGCAATACAAGCGGAGCATTCCAAGTAAAACTGCTGTGCTCAATCAGGCGGAATGTAGCGGCGCAGACATCGACCAGCGCATTCATTCCTCTGTGTTCTGCCATCCACCCAATGGTCGTAAAGCGCAGAACCGCATAAACAGCGCACAGTGCCACATATTCGTCCACCAGGGTTTCGTGCCGGTACGAATAGGGATATCCATCGAAAAACACATGGTTGACCATCATGTGCTCAAAATAAATTGTCCATTTCGGAAAGGATTCTTCAAAGCGTACTGCGGCCTGCTGATAGCGGAGAGTAAATCTATTGTCTTTTGTTCCTGCCGATGAATCGCAGATTCCAAAAGCTGCAAAGGCAGTCTCCACATAGTTGCAGAGACTCTGGCTTTTCTGTGCCAATTCCGTTATCAGTATCCGTTGCATATCGAAAGCGCGATTGAGATCCAGTGCCTGACGACCATCTACTGGGCGTTCAGTCAGCGTATGCTTTACTGCTTGTAAGCGTTCTTGACAAGGGTACAATGCAAAGTGAAAAGTTTTAGATCTTCCATTCAATAGCAAGCTCGGTGCGAGTGGCTTCAACTTTAGAAACCAGCGTGTCAAGAACGCGCCGTTTGTCATCGAAGCTCACATCTTCCCAATGACTTAAATACCCTGTTATGCTATCGACCTGTGAGGAAGAAACAGAGTTAGCGGTGAGGTCGGCCACCAGCTTTAACTGCTTTTGCCGTTCCGCGTCCAGTTCTTCAATCCGGCTGTTTGCGTATTGCAACAAAAGCGGGTTTGCCCCGGTCAGCGTGTCAATGAGCTTTTCAATCTCGCCCTCAATTTTGGCAAGTTTAGCGCGGGCGGCGGTCAGTTTGGGATTGTACCCCTCCGCCTTATTACTACCTTTCAGCGTTTGAAATTCCCGCATCTTCTTAACCATTTCCTCATAGACCGATTTTTCCAAGTCGTGCTTTGTGAGAGTGCCGGGCCCTTGACAGCTTTTGTTTTCCAGCCGTTGCTTGCACCGCATATAAGTGACACCGTTTGGAGCGTTCAGACTGGCCAGCGCATACCCACAGCATCCACACTTGATTTTCCCGGCCAGCCATGTATTGTGGCATTTGCGGCCATTCTGGAACGTGGTATTTTGGGACAGCTTGTGCTGGACGGCCAGCCAGAGGGACGAGGGGATGCGGCCCTTGTGGGGCGCAATCACCAGAATGTTTTCCTCCCCCTCGCGGCCCTGGTACAAGTAACAGCTAAATTCACCTGTGAACAGTTCCGGCGGGCTTTCGATTTTCGCGCCCTGGGCCTTGAAATATTCGTAAATATCCATATCTGCCTGGACGTAAACCGGATTTCTCAAGAGCTGGCCCACAAAGCCGCGCTTCAATGTCTTTCCATACACCATGATTTCATTCTCGGTAAAATACCGGGTAATGTCGCCGTAGGAGTTCTCCGGCTCGGCGTACATTTCATACATAAGCTCGGCGTAGTCCATCTCGGCGTTTTCAACCAGCCGCTTTGTTTTGATACCGTCCATGACGATGGGCTCCGTATCAAAACCGTATGGAGCCCGGCCCCGCATATAGTAGCCCTTGGCACACCGGGAATAAAAAGCGTCCTGCACACGCATCTGGATGCTTTCCCGTTCCAGTTGGGCGAACACGATACAGATATTGAGCATCGCCCGGCCCATCGGGGTTGACGTATCAAATTTTTCGGTGCAGGAGACAAATTCCACGTTGTACTGCTTGAACAGTTCCATGAGCTTTGCAAAGTCCACAATGGAGCGGCTAATCCGATCCAGCTTGTAAACAATCACCCGCCGGATCAGTCCGGCCCGGATGTCTTTCAAAAGCCGCTGGAAGTCGGGGCGTTCTATGTTCTTCCCGGAATATCCCTTGTCTTTGTATTCTTTCGCTTCACCGCCTTTTAGTTCATACCGGCAAAATTCAAATTGACTTTCAATGCTGATACTATCCTTTTTGTCAATCGACTGCCGCCCGTAAATTGCATCTATTCTATTATCCATAATTAGCTCCCTTCCGTTTATACGGGAGCCAACCTACAATTATATTATACCTCTGCCGCCCCCATTCAACAAGGATGCCTTTGACTACCCCCGCTGTCCGGCATATTTACGGAACACGTCAAAAAGCTGTTGTTCCACCTCGCGCCTGCGCTTTTCCCGTTCCTGCGGGGGCAGAATGGGAGTAAGATTTTTAATGGTAATCGTCCGATCACCAAGTACAGCCGTTTTCATTTCGCTTTTGTATTTGGTCTGTGCGTGCATAGAATACCTCCCATTTCAGAAATGACAAAGGCCAGCACCGCGAAAGTGCTGGCCCTTGTTTTGATCGGGACTTCGGGACAAAATGTCTCGAAGCCAGCCGGAGCCCTGCTCATAAAGCAGGCCCCGCTTTCATAAGATAGAGGGAGGCCGCGCCCGTTTCCTTGACCTGTCCAAAGACAACTATACTCGGCGCAGCACTCCCACACAGCAGGGGACGGCGGCTCGGAGGGACAGGCGGCCAGCCTGTCCTGTGGCGGATCGTGGCCGTGGGATGGCCCAGCCCACCTGCGGCGCTGGTGTTGGTCGCTCGTTCTCTTGCGGAGAAGTCACCGCGCACCCGCCGCCCGGCTCCCCGCGCTATGCTCGGAGCCGCCGCCGTTCTGCTATGGAGAGGTAGACAACCTACCTCTCATATACCACCAGAAAAACAGGGGGTAATGGAGATGCTTTTCAGAAATTTTCCCGCAAATATTTTTTCATGCGTTTGATCCCACAGAGGACGGAGCACCTAACGGCGCTTTTATCCACGCCCTCCTCGCGGGCGATCTCCCGGTAGCTTTTACCGAGAATGAGGTGGGCATCCACCCGGCGGCCCTGGAGCTCCGGCAGGGAGTTGAGCGCGTTCCAGAGCCGGAAAAACATTTCCTTGCGATCCAGGAGCTCCTGGGGGCTGGGCTCATGCTGGCAGGCGGAATATTCGATCCCGTCATCACAGTCCAGGGAATAATATGCCTTGTTGTACCGGGCCCGCTCCACATAAGCGGCCTCCTGGCGTCTGCTGGCGGTGAGAACCTCGGCCACCTCGTCAGCAACCTCGATAAACTGATCCTGTATGTACCAGTAATAAAAATCTTTCAGATTGATGGTTGTCATAGCTTGTCCTCCATTTCGTTTTGTTCGGGTTGAGGGGAAACGAAATGGAGGGCTGGCGGGGAGCGACACCTGGGAGGGCCGCCCCGCACCTTGGGACACTTTGTCTCGAAGTACGGATAACAAAATGCGCCTGCACGACATAAAGCCGCGCAAGCGCATAAATGGAGATATTCACCTACATTATAACAATTTTCGCAACTACGGTTAAAATATCCTTGTTCGGGGCCCTGGATTTTTTTGATAAGTTAGGGGGACGAACAGGGATTGTGCGGGACACGGCGTTACCTCCTTACTGCCGCGATGCCCAAGAAAAAGGCGGCGGTCTTGAAACTCTTTCAAAACCGCCGCCTTTTAATCTGGACATAGAAAACAAATGCTGCACGACGGTTTTTTTTATTTAGCCGTCGTGCGGCATAATCGTTTTTCGTTTAATTTCTATCCCGTTTAAGCCTCAGTAAAAACCTTCGCCATGATCTTCCAGCCATTCTCGTCTTTCTTCATGGCATGAAAATCCACATAGTCTGCCCCAAAGTAATTTTCCAGAGTAATACGGATAACCGCGACATCGTTTACCACATCCAGCACATCGACACGGGCTTTGGAATCAGTCGGCCCAGCCTGGGTTGCGCCATCAAACAGTGTTTGAATGGGAGCACCGTTGATGGTGGCGTTCTCATGGAACGCAGGCTTCATCATGTCGCCGTCGCCCTTCGCACAGCCGTCGATATACAACTGCGCGGCGTGCAGGATTTCCTCATAGTCTTTCAGTTTTGCATTGCTCATTCTGTGTTCCTCACTATTACAATAAATTTGGACAGGAAAGCCGGGCAGCCAGTCCGGCTTTCTTTCCA
>OIYT01001196.1_pt1 | contig 19466 bp, 16 predicted proteins | sample 1588201 | NCBI WGS metagenome assembly OIYT01 (sample SAMN03283260) | human gut metagenome | biome: human-associated habitat; material: feces | host: Homo sapiens | place: USA | collected 2013
ACGCAGTCACCGGCAAAATCTGCCGAAAAGACGTGCGGAAAAAGATGCGAAACAGACTCTTATGCCAGCACCCGCTTCAAAAATTCCGGAAAGCTCTCCTGTCCGCCGGCTGCGGTCTTGGAGTAGTATTGCAGCACCAGAAATGCGTCGTCCAGCGACACAGCACCGTCTCCATCCGCATCGGCTGCCTTTGCCTCCACGTCTGCCGGCGGCTGGCTGCCGGCTGCCACCTTGGAATAATAGGCGAGGATGGCAAAGGAGTCGTCCAGATCAATGTTACCGTCGCCGTTCACATCCCCCAGCGTATAGGGTGCCCAGCGCAGTTGCAGCGCAGTGGCGCAGGACGCTGCACCGCCGATGAGAGTGGTTTTGCTGTCCAGCACCGTCACGGCATCCTCGGTCTCCTCGCTGTAGATTACATCATAGGAATAGGTGGTCTTTCCGGAAACACCGGTTTCATAGCTGTTATCCGCAATGACCACGTTTGTGTCCGCATAGGTCACATCATCCGAGGCACTCAGGGAAACCGTATATGCCGAATTGTACGTGTTTTGCAGAAAATCCCGCTGGTATACCGGCAGCGGGCTGGGCTGCTGATCCTCCGACTTTCTGCACTCCGACTGGTTCACCGGAAAGACGTAAGTCGTGCTGTCCGAGTCCTGCACGGGGGTGATCTCCATATCGTAGTAGGTTTCGTTGCCCTCTCTGGTCTTGTTGATGATGGTCACCTGTACCGGATGGTCGTGCACGGTGACAGCGATCTGTCCCGTGATCTGGCTGGCCGGTATGGATTTTTTCACAAGGATCTGGCTCTTCTCCACCTGCACCACGGAGGTTCCGCCGGCGGTTTCCTCCGCAGATGCCCCAAACGGCATGGCTGCCGTCAAAGCGAGCATGATGCCGGCGCAGCAGAGCGCAATGTTCTTTCGTATCATCTGGCTACATCCCTTTCCCATTTTTGGTTCACAGCAGGATATGCTGTTGCGTTGCCTCTATTATACCGGATTTGCGGAGATGTGTCAAGGAAATCGGGAGAAAGGGACAGGGTTCGGGGGGAATTGCGGTTTTGGGCGGGTGCAAAGAGTATCGTGCAGAAACAAAATTGTGAAAAGGTTTCACGAAAAGACCCCTCCGAGCGGCTTCGCCGCCCACCTCCCCTTTCAGGGGAGGCTAGCTGCGTTCATTCAAAACCTTGCGGACACGGCTCGCCGTGTCCCTACAAGTACATTCAACACCATGAAAAAATTTCCCGAAAAAATCTCCTCCCAAAAGCCCTCCCATCATCCCACACAAAAATCCGCCGGATCCGCTGATTTTCTTGACACATCTCCGCAAATCCGATATAATAAAAGCACGATCACCCGGTGATCCGCATCTTTTTGGGGAGGCATTCCATGACAGTACAACCACCGTCCGATCTGGACTATTCTGATACAAAACTTCTCGTCGAAGAGCTTCGTGCCCACCGGCACGTCTGGATGGGGAGAAGCCGGCGTGTGCTGGAGGGGCTTCGGGCTGCTGACCAGCCGTTCCGCATCCACCTGGTTTCGCCGGCGACCAAAGACAAAAACTTCTACATCCTGCTGACCGAGGGGCTGAGCCTGCACGCCATGCCGGCACCGCCGGAGCTTGCCGGAAAGGGACTGGAGCGCATCGAACTGATGCTGCTCCTGCCGCCGACCCTGTCGCTGGAAAACGTGCGGGAATCCTGGTACGTAAAGCTGGTGACTAAGCTCGCCCGGCAGGTCATGCAGCAGGAGGACTTTCTCTGCTGGGGCAGCCGCTTCGAAAACGGCGAGCCCTTCGTGCCGGACAGCAGGCTTTGCGGCGGCGTGCTGCTGAACTGCGGCATCCTGCCCAGCGCTGCATCCATCTGCAACGTCCGCCCCGGACTCTGTGTCCGCTATTACCAGATCATGCTTCTGACCCGGCAGGAGCTGGACTATCAGGCGGCATGCGGCACAGATGCCCTGCTGGAACTGCTCGCCGGCTCGGTCACCTCCGTAACCGATCTCTCCCGCCGCAACATCGCCGACAGCGGCTATCTCATGGACTGGGAGGCGATCCACGCCGGCACCATCCGCCGGAAAGACCTGCCCCGCATGGAGATCGAGGGGTTCAGCCACATGGCGGTCTATCTGCGCTGGTGCATTGAACACAACCTGATGTCCGAGGCGTTTCAGCAGGACTTTCCCAAGGAAATTCAGAAGGTGCTGGAAAACGAGGACGACTATTTCGACCTGCGGGTGGTCATTCGGGACGAGCTGGGCGGAGAACTGCGCCGCACCATCTTCAACGAGGAGGGCGAGGCGTTTGCCGCCTACTACTACGACCACCGCCACAGCGGCAGCCTGCCCTGCTACCCCGCCGACGTGGACGACTACGCCCTCCATCTGTTCGGCGAGGAGGAGTACCACAGCGAATATTTTCAGGATGAGGCGTACCTTTTCATTCCCTTTGACGAGCACTATTATCAGGGGATGAAGCCCTACATCGACAACAACTACCGGAAATTCCAGCTTCTGCAAAAGCTGGTGCAGCTCAACACCCTGCACATCAATCCCGGTCAATACCAAGGAGGTTTTTCATCATGACCGAACAGGAATATATGCTCTCCGGCAAGCTCTACGACCCCAGCGACCCCCTGCTGGACCGCCAGCGCCAGACGGCGCACCGGCTCTCACAGGAGTACAACGCCACTCCGGAAGCGGACGGCGAAAAGCGGGAGGCAATCCTCAGACAGCTGATCCCCAACCGGGGCGCAGACACGTTTTTGCAGGGCCCCATCCAGTTTGACTACGGCATCTACACCACCTTTGGAGAGCGGTGCTACACCAACTTCAATTTCGTGGTGCTGGACACCTGCCCCGTCACCATCGGCAACGACGTGTTCTTCGGCCCGAACTGCTCCCTTCTCACGCCCATGCACTCCTACCTGCCGGAGGAACGCAACCTCCGCCGACGTGCGGACGGCTCGCTGTACGATCTGGAATACGGCAAGCCCATCACCATCGGCGATAACTGCTGGCTGGCGGGCAACGTCACCGTGTGCGGCGGTGTCACCATCGGAGAGGGCTGCGTCATCGGCGCAGGCAGCGTGGTCACACGGGACATCCCGCCCCACTCGCTGGCAGCCGGCAACCCCTGCCGTGTCATCCGCACCATCACCGAAGCCGACAGCACCGCCCGCAAGTCCGGCATCCTCCGGGAGGACGGTCAGCGGTGACGGCGGCGCTGCATCTGCGCCGGCTGGCGGCGCTCCTGCTGTGCGGTGTCCTGCTGGCAGCGGGCGGCTGCGGCGGCAGCAAACCCGCCGCCCACAATGACCCCATGACGGACATGGACTCCCAGACGCTGGTGGAGGACATGGGCATCGGCTGGAATCTGGGGGACACGCTGGACGTATGCGAAGCCGACCGGGACGGGGACGGCATCGTCAACGAAACCGCCCCCGCCGGACAGGAGGTGGACGAAACCCTCTGGGGCAACGTCCGCACCACGCCGGAGCTGTTCGACCACCTCAAGGCGGACGGCATCACCGCCGTGCGCATCCCCGTCACATGGCGGGATCACCTCAGCGACGACGGCACCAACACCATTCACGCCGCATGGATGCAACGGGTGCAGGAGGTGGTGAACTACGCCTATGAGCGGGACATGTACGTCATTCTCAACGTCCACCACGACGGCGGCGGCGATCCGGAGTTCGGCGCATGGATCCGCACGGATGCGCCGGGCTTCGACGAGGTGCGGGAAAAGTACCAGCGCATCTGGGAACAGATCGCCGAAACCTTCTCCGGCTATGACCAGCACCTCATCTTCGAATCCATGAACGAAGTGGGGTTCGACAGCGTGGCGGAAAACCGTGCCTACGACATGCTGAACACCCTCAATCAGGACTTTGTGGATCTGGTGCGCAGCAGCGGCGGCAACAATGACCGGCGGCACCTGCTCATCGCCGGCTACTGGACGGACATTCAAAAGACCTGCGACAGCCGGTTCCGGATGCCGGAGGATCCGGCGGGACACTGCATCCTGTCCGTCCACTACTACACCCCCTACCAGTTCTGCATCACCGGCGAGCGCCCCACGTGGGGCAGCGGCACGGAAGTCCGGCAGATGACCAGTCTCATCGACCAGGTCACGGACACCTTTGTGAAGCAGGGCGTTCCGGTCATCGTGGGCGAATACGGCACGATTGCCTCGGACACCCAGAGCCGCATCACATTCTGCAAGACGCTCTCCGCCCTCTGCCACCAGCGTGGCATTGCCGCATTTTTCTGGGACAACGGCGAGGAATACGACCGTGTCCGCTACCAGTGGCGCACCGAAGGACTCCCCGAAGCGCTGCGGGAGAGCATCTCATAACCAAACCCACACCGAAAGGAGCAATATTTATGCAATATCAGATTCAAGGTCAGCCGTACCCCGTTGTCGTCCTCACCCTCCAGCCGGAGGAGAGCGTCCTCTGTCAGAAAGGCGCTATGTCGTGGATGACACCCAACATGGAGATGGTCACCAAGGGCGGCGGACTGGGCAAAATGTTCAGCCGTGCCCTCACCGGCGAAGCCATGTTCCAGAACCAGTACACCGCCAAGGGCGGCACCGGCATGATCGCCTTTTCCTCCGCCCTGCCGGGGGAGATCATGCCCGTTGCCATCACACCGGAGCGTCCCATCGTGGCGCAGAAATCGGCGTTCCTCGCCTCGGAGGCAGGCGTTTCCTTTGAGCTGTACTTCCAGAAAAAGATCGCCGGCGGCTTCTTCGGCGGCGAGGGCTTCATCATGCAGAAGTTCAGCGGAAACGGCATGCTGTTTCTGGAGATCGACGGCAGCACCGTGGCGTACGATCTGGCTGCCGGACAGTCCCTGCTGGTGGACACCGGCAATCTGGCTGCCATGGAAGCGACCTGCTCCATTGATGTGCAGGCGGTCAAGGGCATCGGCAACGTCCTGCTGGGCGGCGAGGGACTGTTCAACACCAAGATCACCGGCCCCGGACGCATCTGGCTCCAGACCATGCCCATCTCCAACATGGCGAGCGCCATGGCACGGGTCATGCCGTCGTCGAAGTAACGGCATCCGCTCGCAAATATCCCGCAAAACACAACAGCCGCACCGGAGGATCTTCCATTCCGGTGCGGCTGTTTTTGTCGCTCTTGTGTTTTGAACTTGTATTGTTTTGGATTGCCTTACTTATCGCTGTCGATATACTTCCAGCAGCCCTTGAGGTAGACCAGACCGGAGATAATGGTCAGCACGGTGGAGATCCAGATCAGCCCGTTCAGCACCCATGTGCGGACAGCGTCCGGCATTGCCACCTGAAAGTCCCCCGTCAGGGACAGGTACAGCAGCACGGCGACGATGGTCACCATGGTGAAGGCGGTCTTGAGCTTGCCCCAGATGCCGGCGGCGATGACCACGCCCTCCTCCGCAGCCAGCAGCCGCAGACCGGATACCATAAATTCCCGTGCAATGATGATGACCAGCGGAATGGCGGACATCCGGAACTCGTCCAGCTCCACCAGCACCGTCAGCGCCGTAATGACCAGCACCTTGTCCGCCAGCGGATCCAGAAACTTGCCGAAGTTCGTCACCAGCCCTCTGGCACGGGCGATCTTGCCGTCCAGCATATCCGTAAAGGATGCCGCAGCAAAGACGATCAGCGCCAGCAGAAAGTGCGCCGGAATGGCGTCCACATAAATGCAGACCAAAAAGACAGGGATGAGAATGACACGCAGCAGTGTCAGCTTATTCGGCAGATTCATCGGTTACCTCCTCCGCCAGCAGGTCGTAGTCCATGGTGTCGAATACCTCCACGGTGATGTACTGTCCCAGACGCAGCCGGCTGTCGCTCTTAATGAAGATCTTGCCGTCGATGTCCGGCGCATCCGCAGCGGTTCTGCCGAAGTAGCAGCCGGCGTACTTGTCGTAGCCCTCGATGACGGCGGTCATGCGCCTGCCGATCTTGGCGGCGTTCTTGGCGGCGCTCACCTCTGCCTGCTGTTCCATGAGGATGTCCGCACGGTGGGCACGCACCTCCTCGTCGATCTGATCCTCGAACTCTGCGGCAGCCGTGCCCTCCTCCTCGGAGTAGGCGAAGCAGCCCATGCGGTCGAACTCCATGTCGTGGAGGAAGTCGCCCAGACGGTTGAACTGTTCCTTGGTCTCGCCGGGGAAGCCGGTGATGATGGTGGTGCGCAGGGTGACATCGGGCACACGCTCCCGAATGTGGGCGATGAGGTTCCGGAGGTATTCCTCGTTCCCCGGGCGGTTCATCCGGCGGAGAATTGCCTCATCGCAGTGCTGGATGGGCATATCCAGATAGGGCACCATGTGCGGCTCTTCCGCCATGACATCCAGCAGCTCCTCGGTGATGCGCTCCGGATAGCTGTAGAGCACCCGCACCCAGCGGATGCCGTCGATGTGGCAGAGCTCCCGCAGCAGCTCCGGCAGACGGCACTTGCCGTACAGGTCGCAGCCGTAGCGTGTGGTGTCCTGTGCGATGACCACCAGTTCGGTGACGTGGTGTTCCGCCAGCCAATGCGCTTCCTCCAGCACCTGCTCCATGGGAACGCTGCGGTACGGGCCACGGATGGCGGGGATGGCACAGTAGCTGCACCGGTTGCTGCATCCCTCGGCGATCTTCAGGTAGGCGAAAAACGGCAGCGTGGTGATGATGCGGGCACCGGTGGTCTCGGCATCCTCTTTCTTGCCGAAGCGCACCACACGCTCGCCGGCGAGCACGTGATCCAGCACATCCACGATATCCCGGTTGTTTCCGATGCCGATGACCGCATCCGCCTCGGTGAACAGGTCGGCAGCCTCCTGCTGGTAGCGCTCCGTCAGACATCCGGTGAGGACGATCTTCTTCAGCGTCCCCTCTTTTTTCAGGGCAGCCAGCTCCAGAATGGTCTCGATGGCCTCCTCCTTGGCGGACTGGATAAATCCGCAGGTGTTTACGATTGCAATGTCAGCTTCTCCCGGCTCGGTCACAAGCTGGTAGCCATGGGTACGCAGCTTAGACAGCATGCGCTCCGAATCCACCAGATTCTTGGAACATCCGAGAGAAACCATCCCAACACGAATTGGCATATGTTTCTCTACTCCTTTTATTTTGGGCAATACCGCACAAAGATTGTGCGACAGATGCGTCGTCAAATTTTTCGTCAGATGAAACAAAAAGCGGAGTGAATACTTGCTGTATTCACGAGCATTTTTGTGAAATATGACGGGGAATTTGCAAGCAGATGGCGTGCAAAGTCGCCAGACGCTCTTTGTTCGGTATTGCCTTTGATTGATACCCTTTGCAGCGTGCGCCTTTAAGAGAGATACGAAAGAATGCTCTCCCGATAAGAGGAGATCAGCATACACTCGCACCCCCGCAGCTGTATCGGCAGGCAAACCTTATTGGTCTGCCGGATTTTCCGGTCAACCTCTGCGCTAATCAGAAGAATCACATTGCTGTTTTTCTTTCTCCCCTCGTTTCGCTCGTGGAGAAACGTCCCGTATTCCAGCCTGATCCACTTCGACTTCAGCTGTGACAGATCTGTAATGATCAGAACCAGATGCTGTGCGCCGTCGATGGACTGATAGATCGCATCTTCGTAATCGGAACGGCTCAGCTCCGGAAGCGTTGCCTTATCAAAAAAGACCTTCAGCAGGTTCCCCTGCAAAAAATGATAGACATTTCTGACAATATCCATTGCCTCATGCTTATAGCTCAGAAACACATCAAAATTTCTGGTCTGGTTCGTCTTCAGTCCCAGCAGCATCCGCAGGCCGTCGGTGACCTTGGAATGGTCTTTTTGGATGTCGTCCTCTTCATCCTCTGCTGCGGGCCGCAGTTCTTCGTTGAGCTGCGAGATCTTCTCGATGCACTTTTCGACCAGTTCCCCGTCGCCCAGAAGCTTGCAGTATTTTTGCAGGCGCTCGTAGCTCATTTTCCTGCATTTCAGCAGTTCCTCCGTATTCACCTGCGCCGAGGCCTCATCAAACAGCTGGTTTGCCCGGTACATGATCTCTGCGATCTGATGCAGCTTCGGGTTCTCCGCAAATTTTTTCCATGTGTGTTCTGTTCCGGGCGATTCCCAGCATAAAAAAAGGTCTTCCGGTGTCGGTTCGTCTGCGCTTTCCGGCTCGGACGCTAAAATAAATTTGTTCTCAAACTCGTCTTCCGGCGCATCCTCAAACGGCGATTCCTCCGGCGGTCTCTTCATGGGAGCCTCCCACATGGGAAGTTCCGGAACGGCAGCATCTCTCTTTCGCTGCGCCAGTTCGGATTCCTTCGGCGCTTCTTTCCGGCAGGTATGCCATGCCTCCAGAAGTGTGCCCTGTCTCCGCTGATACTCTGCGGTCAGCCGCTGTTTTTGCGTCTGTACTTTCTCTGCATCCCCGTCCGCAAGAAAATAGGCATACGCACAGCTTAACACATAGTCCTGATGCTTCAGATGAAGCGCTGCTGCAAGGCATACCGCATCGTCTGCGGGAAATGCGGGGGATTCCAGAAACGACCGCACCTCACGGATCGCATTCCGCATGCGGTCCGCACTCTCCTCCTTGCAGAAATTGAGGAAATAGCGCTGAGAAAACAATGCGGTCAGCGCATCATAATATTTGGAGAGCTCCCCGCAGCAGGCTTTCCATGCGGCTCTGCTCTTCTCGTTTTCGATTTTGGAACAGGCCACTAAAATCAGATCGCACAGCGTCTGCGCCTGACCGTTCCAGTGTCCCGCCTGGAGATACTCCATGTATTTTTCGGTCAGCCGGTTTTGGCGCTGCATGTCGCTGACGATTCGCTCCACCCTTGCAGCTGCACTCGCAACGGCTGCCCTGCGGTCTTCCCTCGGCAAAGAGATGACCGTATGACCGGAGAACATTTGAAAATCGAGATTGACGCTGTTTTGGGCAAGGACAATGATCTTTTTATCCCGCTCCTCAGAGATCCGCAGCGCACACATCATCTCATCCAGACAATGTCTGGACGATACGCTGTTCTCCGTAAGCAGGATCAGAACGATGGAAGCGGCTTCGATCTCGCTTTGCAGAAATCCTGTGAAGTCAGAATCCAGATGCAGACTTCTTCCGGTCTCGTAGATCATGTGCTTCTTCTCAAACTCTCCCCGGAATTGATCTGCCAGTTTCCGGTCTGCATCCGCATACGAAAGAAATGCGCAAACGCTATTCATCGGCTTCTCCCTCCTGTGCCAGAAACCACGCCACAGCGGCATTGATCTCCGAGAAATCGTATCCCTGCCGCACCAGCGCCGCCTTGCCACGCTCCACCGTCCGGCGGTCCTGCGGGTCGGCGAAATAGCCGGCGTACTTCCGGCAGATCAGCGCCTGAAGCTGCTCCGCCATCTGTTCTGTATACGGTTCCAGCGCCTCCTGAATCTGTGCCTCCAGCAGCCCGTGCCGGTACATCTCCTGCCGGGCACGGCGCAGCCCGAAGTGCTTTCCCGCCACATAGTGCCGTGCCAGCTGTTCCGCATACCGCCGGTCATTAATCAGTCCCTTGGCTGCCAGACGGTCGGTCACGGCGTAGCAGACCGCTGCCGGATACTTCGGCTCCAGCTTCCGGTACATCTCCTGATAGCTGTAGTCCCGCCGATCCAGCAGGTAGCAGGCGTGCTGAAACGCCTTGCGGGACAGCTCCGCCGTCTGCACCTGTTCCCAGGCGCTCTCCGGCAGGCACATGCCCTCCTGCAAGTGGAATTTCTGCACCACGGACACGTGGAGAAAGTACGGCGGTTCGCTGCCGTCCATGCGCAGCAGCCACGTATTTCCCTTGTAGGCGTGCAGTTCTGTGATCTCCATGGATTATACCGGTGTGAACTCTTCGAAATCGTCCTCGGCGCTGATCTCCAGATCCTCGTCCGCATTCACGCCGGATGCCGGCACATCGCCGGCAGCATCGTCTGCCGCAGGTGCGCCGCCGGCTGCCTTTGCCGCAGCCTCCTCCAGCCTGGACTTCTTCTTGTCCTTCTTGGGCTTGCCCAGCAGCTCGTCCTTGTGCTCCAGGATCTTGCCCTCAATCTCCTTCATCAGCTCCGGATTCTCCTCCAGCAGCTTCTTCACGTTATCTCTGCCCTGTCCCAGACGCTGTTCGCCGTAGCTGAACCACGAGCCGCTCTTCTGGATGATGCCCAGGTCTGTGGCAACGTCCACCACCTCGCCGGTGCGGGAGATTCCCGTGCCGTACATGATGTCGAACTCGCACTCCCGGAACGGCGGTGCCACCTTGTTCTTGCTGATCTTGACCTTGGTGCGGTTGCCGATCTGGGTGCCGTTCTCCTTGATCGCCTCGCCACGGCGCACTTCCATGCGGACAGAGGCGTAGAACTTCAGGGCACGTCCGCCCGGTGTGGTCTCCGGATTGCCGTAGAGCACGCCGATCTTCTCCCGCACCTGGTTGATGAAGATCGCCACGCACTTGGACTTGGAGATGACAGCGGTCAGCTTCCGCATTGCCTGGGACATCAGACGTGCCAGCTGTCCCACGTGGCTGTCGCCCATGTCGCCGTCGATCTCCGCCTTGGTGGTGAGGGCTGCCACAGAGTCCACGACCAGCACGTCAATCGCACCGGAGCGCACCAGCGCCTCGGCGATCTCCAGCGCCTGCTCGCCGCTGTCCGGCTGGGACACCAGCAGCTCGTCAATGTTGACACCCAGCGCCTGCGCATAGAGGGGGTCGAGGGCGTGTTCCACGTCGATGAACGCCACTTCGCCGCCCATCTTCTGCGCCTCGGCGATGATGTGCAGGGCGACGGTGGTCTTACCAGAGCTCTCCGGTCCGTACAGCTCCACGATACGTCCCCGTGGCACACCGCCGATGCCCAGCGCCAGATCCAGCATCATGGAGCCGGTGGGAATTGCCTCGATGTTGAGGTTGGTCTTGTTGTCCCCCAGCCGCATAATAGCGCCGGTGCCGTAGGTCTTTGTGATATGTGCAATGGCGCTTTGCAGTGCCTTCTTCTTCTCTTCGTCTGTTTCCGGCATACTGATGACCGGTTTTTTCTTGTTATCCACTTTTGCCATCGTCAGAAATCCTTTCTTTTCGTTGTCCCAGGACGACCCTGCCGATGCCTGCCAAATCCGGCAGAATCCGGCAGCCGGTCAGTCCCGCCTGCTCCAGCAGCTGCTGGACGGCGTGTGCCTGTCCCTGTCCCACCTCGTAGAGCAGCCAGCCGCCCCGGGCAAGCCGCCTGCTCCACAGCGGTGTCAGCCGGCGGTAGAAGTCCAGACCGTCGGTTCCGCCGTACAGGGCGGATGCGGGTTCGAACGCCACCTCCGGCTGGAGCTGCGCCATGTCCTCCGCCGTCAGATAGGGCGGATTACAGGTGATGATGTCGTATGTGTTTTGGCGGAGCTCCGCCGGCGGTGCGAGGGCATCGCCCTCCCAGATGTGCAGCGCCGGCGCATGCCGGTTCAGATTGCGCCGCAGATAGGGCAGCGCACGGGCGGACAGCTCCACCACGTCCCCTGTCACGCCGGACAGGTGGACAGCAACCGCCGCCGGAATACAGCCGCTTCCGCTGCACAGATCCAGCAGGCGGGTGGCAGCTGTGCCGTGGCGCAGGCGGAGCACCTCCTCCACCAGCACCTCCGTATCCTGCCGTGGGATGAGCACGCCCTCCCCCACGGAAAAGGACAGCCCGTAAAACTCCCACGCACCGCAGAGGTACTGGAGGGGTTCGTGGCAGCAGCGGCGGCGGGTCATGTCCGCCAGCGTTTCCTGCTGCGATTCGGTGAGCGTCCGCTCCGGCAGAGTGCGCACCGGCTGGCGCACGCCCAGCACCTCCTGCACCAGAATATCGCCCTCAAAGGCGGCATCCGGCAGCCCGTGTTCTGTCAGAACCGCACGTGTCCGGCGGACGGCTTCGTAGGAGGTCATCACCACTTGTCGTCCTCCATATCCGCCGGAATGCACGGCTTCAGGGCTGCGATGGCGCACTCGATCTGCGAGGCATCGGGTTCCCGTGTGGTGATGCGCTGGATCTGGAGTCCCGGCCACGAGAGGGCACGGGTCAGCCAGCTGTTGCTGCGTCCGGCGATGCGGATGAACTCATAGGAGATGCCCACCACCAGCGGCAGCAGCAGGATGCTCACGATGACACGGGGCAGCACCTGATACACCGGCACAATGCACATCACCAGAATGCTCACAATGAGGGTGATGAAAATAAAGCTGGTACCGCAGCGGGGGTGGAAGCGGGTGTGCTTCTTCACGTTCTCCACAGTCAGCTCCTCCCCTGCCTCATAGCAGGCGATGGTCTTATGCTCTGCGCCGTGGTATTCATAGGTGCGGCGGATGTCCTTCATCATGCCGGTGCACGCCATATAGCCGAGGAAGATGGCGATCTTCAGGATGCCCTCCAGCAGCGACCGCACGAACCGGCTGTTCTCCGGAATGGCAGTGTGGGCAATGAGCTGTCCGATGAGGAACTTGGGCAGAAAGACGAAGAGTCCCACGGCGACCGCAATACCCACGATCATGCCGATGGTCATGATGATGCCGAAGATCTTGTCCCCCAGCTTGTCATCCAGCCATTTCTCGAAGCGGTTCATCTCCTCCTCTTCTTCCTCTTCGCCGTCCTCCGGCATCTGCTTTTCGGCGGACTTTGTGAGGCAGCGGTAGCCGTCCTTCATGGACTGCACGAAGTTGAAGCAGCCCCGCACCAGCGGGCACTTCCGGTACCACGGCATATGCTTGCCGTTGTTCTCCGGCCATGTTTCCACCTCGATCTCGCCGTTTGGCAGCCGGCACGCCATGGCGCCGGTATCTGCCCCTTTCATCATCACGCCCTCGATGAGCGCCTGACCGCCGATCTTGGTCATGTGCTTCGGGTTCTCTCTGGGTTGTTTTGCCATATGTATCTGTTTCCTTTCTTGTGAAGACCGGCTCTTTTAGTCGATCGTGACGGTATTTTTCACAGCATCCCAATCTGCGTCTACCTCCAGCCAGTTCTCCCCGTCATATTTCTCATATTCTGCATCTCTGATTCCTCCCGTATTATGTGGTGGCGCTGCTGCGGCGCTGGGGCTCGACAGGCAGCGTGATGGTGACATTGGTTCCCACGTTCAGCTCGCTGGTGATGTCCAGTCTGCCGCCGTGAATGGAGATGATCTCGTCCGCCACAGCCAGCCCGATGCCGGAACCACGGCGGGTGTGGTTTGCCTTAAAGAATTTGGTCTTGACGTGGGGCAGGTCTGCCTCGCTGATGCCCACGCCGTTGTCCGTCACGGTGACCTGGATCATGTTCCCCACCTCCTCGGCGCTCACGGTAATGGTGGAGCCGGGGTTGGAGTACTTGATGGCGTTGTCGATGACGTTGATGAACACCTGCCGGATGCGGTTCTTGTCCCCGTAGACAAAGGGCAGCATCTCCGGCTCCTGATAGATGATGCGGATGTTCTCCTTCCGTGCCTTCTCCTCATAGATGAGGACGGCATCCCCCAGCTCCGCCAGAATGTCCATGGTGGCGCACTGGAGGGAGAATCTGCCGCTCTGCATGCGGGAGAAGTCCAGCAGCTCCTCCACCATCTCCGAAAGGCGCTCCGTCTCGTTGACGATGACGTGCACGCCACGCTGGATGGTGTCGGGGTCGGTGTCCATGCACATGGTCTCCGCCCAGCCCTTGATCGCCGTCAGCGGCGTGCGCAGCTCGTGGGACACGGAGGAGATGAACTCGTTCTTCATGTTCTCCGTATTGGACAGCTCGTCTGCCATCTGGTTGATGGAGGCGCAGAGGTCGCCGATCTCGTCGTGGCTCTGGCTGTCGATGCGGACGGAGAAGTCGCCCTTGGCAAACTTCTTAGTGGTGGCGCTGATCTGCTTGATGGGACGGATGATGGAGCGGATGAAGTACACGCCCGTTACCACCAGCAGCAGCAGCACGCCGCAGCACACCGCCCCCACGGCAACGGCGTAGGTATGAACTACGCCCTGAATCTGTTCCAGCGATGCCACCACACGAATGGCGTTGTAATCCGTACTGACATCGGAGATGTCCACGGAAACTGCCATCATGGTCTCGCCGTTCACCTTGCCCACCCAGTAGCCGCTGCCGTCCTCCATCGCCTGCTCATAGTCCGGCATGGCGGTGTCCTCCTCCTGGGAGAAGCCGGAGGAGGTGAGGATGACACGTCCCCGGGCGTTGATCGCCATGAGTTCCATCTTGTCCTTGTCGGAGAAGTTCTCGATGGTGCTGCGCATCTCGGAGGAAAAATTGGTGTCGGCATCCTGCGCATAGCGGTTGAGGACACTGGAGACCGAGGTTGCCTTGGTGGTGAGGTACTGGCGGGAAGCGCCGTAGTAGTAGTTCTGAATGGCGTACATAAAGGCAAAGTCCAGCACCAGCAGCACCAGAAAGACCAGCACCAGATTGTTCAGGATCCAGCGGCGTGTGATCGTCCCCCGCACAGCGCCGTCCTTTTTGCGTTTTCTTTTACTTGTCATTCCACTTATATCCATAGCCCCAGATGGTGGTGATATAGCGGGGCTTGCTGGGCTCTTCCTCGATCTTCATGCGGATGCGGCGGATGTTGACATCCACGATCTTGTCGTCCCCGAAATACCCGTCGCCCCAGATGTGGTTCAGGATGCTGGCACGGTCCAGCGCCGTGTTCTGATTGTTCAGGAAATACTCCATGATCTGGTACTCCACCTGTGTCAGGTCGATGAGTTTGCCGTTCTTGGTGACGGTGCGGCTCTTGAGGTTGAGGGTAAAGGGGCCGCTCTCGATGACGCTGGACTTCTCGTCCTTGATGAAGCTCATGCAGACCCGCCGGTAGATGGCATCCACACGGGCGGTCAGCTCCGAGGGCGAGAAGGGCTTGGTGATGTAGTCATCCGCCCCGAACATCAGACCGCTGACCTTATCCATTTCCTGTGTGCGTGCAGTAAGCATGATGATGCCCAGCGTGGAGCTTTTCTCCCGCAGCTTCTTGCAGACGGTGAAGCCGTCGATGCCGGGCATCATGATGTCCAGCAGCACGATGTCGAAGTCGCCGTGCTCCTCGTCAAAGACACGGAGCGCCTCCTCACCGCAGTTCACATCGATCACCTCGTAGCCTGCACGCTTCAAATTGATCACGACAAAATCACGAATGACATCTTCGTCCTCGCAAACCAGAATCCGTTTCATGGGATGCCTGCTCCTTTCTGTATTTCCCGTCATGTATCGTTCGTTTTATCCGGCATTCACGAAGAGAAACCGCACCAGCAGCTCCTCCCACGGCAGCGCCAGTTCGTCGCTCTCCGGCTGGGCAGCCCGCATATAATACGCCGTCTTGCCCCGGGAGCGCAGCAGCTGGTAGCCGTTCGCCGTCCGGTCGTCCTGCTCCTCCTGATCGTGGACAGCGCCGTACCGCAGAAGCTCCGCCATATGGTCGGAGATCGCCCCGTCATAGCGGCAGAACACAATGTCCCCCGTGAGGGCATCGGTCACCGCCGTCACCGTGCCGTACCAGCTCTCCGGCAGGACGAACAGACAGCCGTCGCTGAGGCTGTAGTAGCTGCGCATCCGCTCCGTGAGGGCGCTGCCCGACACACTCAGCCAGCGTGTCAGGCGCACCTGTTCCGAAGAGCTGTCATCATAGCCGGGGAAGGGCTGCTGTACCGGAATCTCCACCGAGCCGTCCCCGTCCACATCCATGGAGAGGTAGCCGGCGCTGCGGGCAGTTGCCGCCACGGTGGCGCTGTCCGGCAGAGCGTAGCACAGAGCACCGCTGTCGCTGTCGGTGCAGAGGATCTCCGTCTGCAGCGCCGTCGGGCCGCTCTGCCCGTCAATGTAAATGCCGGTGCTCCCGCCGGCGAGCCTGCCGTAGAGCACCTGGCTATAATCCGAAAAGCCGCAGCGCAGCTCCAGCTTTCCCGCATCCGACACCGCCTCCTGATCCATGCGGTACAGGGCGGCGGATGCCGTGGCGCTGTCTGTGGCACGGCTGAGCACCAGCAGCTCCTGCAAGCTGTCCGCATCCAGATCCGCCACGTCGAACATGGTGTAGGGGGTCTGGAACAGGGCGGTCAGCCCGCTGTCCCCGTAGGTGTAGACGCTGAGGGACTTGTCCGACTGGTCTACGCTGCTGTAGCCGATGAGGATGCGGTTCTTGGGGCTTGCCCCCAGCGGCTGGATGACCACACGCTCGATCTCTGCGCCGTCTGCCGGATAGTCGCAGACGGACATCCACTTGCCGTCCACCTGGTCTAAGACATTCAGGCGCAGGCTGTTTTCCGTGGCGGTGAAGTTGGTCTTTTTATAGAACACCAGCGCCTCGTCCTCCCCGTCAGCGTCCAGATCCACTACGGTAAAGGCGGACAGGTAAGCGCCGGAGCGGGGATACTGCAAGGTGATGCCGGTGCCGGCAGCGTCCTGCAATGCCCGGTAGATCTGCTGCTGCTCCTTGCTCAGGCTGGGCGGCTTCAGCATGGAGTCCACCGATGCCCCCAGCGTACAGCCGGTGAGCAGGCTGCACAGCAGGCACAGAGATAGGCAAAATGCGGCGGACAGCCGCAGCCGCCGCCGCACTCCGGCGTTTATCAGTCCCGATCGCATAGCGGCACATACTCCTTGGGCTTTGCGATTGCCTTGTAAGCCGGCCGGATGATCCGCTTGCCGGTGAGGATCTCCTCCATCCGGTGCGCAGACCAGCCCACCATCCGTGCTGTGGCGAACAGGGGGGTGAACAGCTCGTCCGGAATGCCCAGCATCCGGTAAACCAGACCGGAATACATATCCACGTTGGCGCAGACCACCTTGTCGCTGCCACGCACGGTGCGCATCAGCTCCGGTGTCAGCTTCTCGATGAGATCCAGCAAATCAAATTCCCGCTCGATTTCCTTGCCCTTTGCCAGCGCCATTGCCTTCCGCTTGAGGATGACGGCACGGGGGTCAGACAGGGTGTAGACAGCGTGTCCCATGCCGTAGATCAGACCGGAGCCGTCGTTTGCCTCTTTCCTGAGGATCTTGGTGAGGTAGTCTGCCACCTCGCCCTCGTCCTCCCAGTGCTTGACGTGCGCCTTGATGTCGTCCAGCATCTGGATGACCTTGATGTTGGCGCCGCCGTGGCGGGGGCCCTTGAGGGAGTTGACGGCAGAGGTGTACGCTGCAAAGGGATCTGTGCCCGAAGAGGTCGCCACACGGCAGGCAAAGGTGGAGTTGTTTCCGCCGCCGTGGTCTGCGTGAATGGCGAGGAGCACGTCCAGCAGCTGTGCCTCCTCCTTGGTGTAGACACGGTCGTTCCGGATGAGGGAGAGGATCGACTGCGCCGTATTTTCGTCCGGCCGGAGGGGATGCATGATCATGCTGGCGTTGTCGTACTTGTGGCGCTTTGCCTGATATGCGCCGTCCATGAGGATGGGCATTTTGGCGATGAGATCCAGTGCGATGCGCATTTCATCCTCGATGGTGGTATTCTCGGTGATGTCCGAATAGGAATACAGGGAGAGGATGCTCCGAGCCAGTTTGTTCATAATGTTGTTCGAGGGCGACTGCATGATGGAGTCCACCAGAAATCCCGGCGGCAGCTCCCGGCGTGCACTCAGAGAGCGGGTCATGATCTCCAGCTCCTTGGCATCCGGCAGCATGCCGAACAGCAGCAGGTAGACCACTTCCTCAAAGACGTAGCGGTCTTCCCGTTCGGCGTTCTCGATCAGGTCATTGATATCATAACCCCGGTAAATCAGCTGTCCCGGAATGGGCTGGCGTTCTCCTTCGTTCATTACATAGCCGTGCACGTTACAAATCCGCGTAATTCCGGCGATCACACCGGAGCCGTCCGCATTGCGCAGGCCACGCTTGACATCAAATCTCTCGTAGTATTTCGGTTCAATTGCAGAATACTGTTCCAAATCTCTGCATAAGTTATGGATATCCGATTCCTCAATGCTTTGGTTATAGATCAGTTGCGGTGTCATAGCGATTGCCTCCTTATTTGGGTTGTGAAGATCTGTCCGGGAAAAGCCGGACAGACCGAATGCGTTCCGTCAGTCCGCACACCGCAGCGCCCCGCCGAAGCGAAGCCCGTCTGGTTCGACATGCAGTGTGCAGCCAGACTCCAGAAGTCACATTGCAAATCATGCAGTCTGCGCCATCCGTAACTTATATTATACACGAAACCGGCGCATCTGTCAATCATTTCTCTGAACTCCAAAAGAAAAGAAAGAGCGTGGCGACAATGAAAAAATATCTGATGATTCTGGGCGTATTTACCGGCATTCTGTTTCTCATCACCGTCGTTCCGGCGAGGTGTCTGGGACTTGCTCCCGTGCCGGATGCCCCGCCCGTGGCAACGGCAGTGACACAGACCGCAACGCCCGTGACTGCCGCTGACAAACCGGCAGCGTCCCTGTGCCGGAGCTACCGGATGCTGGACATCACCAGCGGCAAGGTGGCGGAAATTTCCGTGCGGGACTACGTGATCGGGGCGGTGTGCGCCGAGATGCCCGCCACCTTCGAGCCGGAGGCGCTCAAGGCGCAGGCGGTCGCCGCCCACACCTACGCCGAACGGCAGCATCTTCTGGAACAGGAACAGCCCACGCCGGAGCTTTGCGGGGCGGACTTCTCCAACGACAGCAGCCAGTATCAGGCGTGCTTCACGGAGAATCAGGCACGGCAGTACTACGGCGACAGCTTCCAGACAAGCTACGCCAAAATCTGCGATGCCGTGGACGAGGTGCTGCCCTACGTGCTGGAGTCCGGCGGTTCGCCCATTGTCGCCGCATTCTGCTCCATGTCCGCCGGCAAGACGGAGAGCGCCGAAAACGTGTGGGGTGCAAGCGTCCCCTATCTGGTCTCCGTGGACAGCAGCGCCGACACCACCGCTCCACGCTATCTGGAAACGGCGGACTTCACGGCGCAGGAATTGCAGACGCAGCTCGCCGGACTGCTGCCGGATGCGGACTGGGACACAGCACCGGCGGACTGGTTTCACATCGTCAGCACCACCGACGCCGGAACGGTGCAGACGCTCACCGTCTGCGGACAGACCTGCACGGGGCAGGAGGTGCGGGATGCGCTGGCACTGCGCTCCGCCGCTTTCACCGTCGCCTATGCCGACGGGAAGTTCACCTTTACCACAAGGGGCTTCGGGCACGGCGTGGGGATGAGCCAGTACGGTGCAAACGCCATGGCGAAAGACGGCGCAGACTGGCGGGAGATCCTGATGCACTATTATCCCGAAACGGAAATTGTGTCGTTTTCGGAGTGATTGTTGAGAAATGAACGAAATCAGAAAGAAAACAGTACTAGCTTTCGAACAAGAAAAAAGTTCAAATTCCGAAACGTAAAGCCATCGTGCCGGAACAAACTGATTTCAGAACCGTTACCCCGTCAGGCTGCTCCAGCTGAGCGCAGCTGGCGAGGTGTTCTTAGAGGGCGAGTAGCCCTCTGAGTCGCTGTCCGCAGACAGCGAAATCCCCCGTGCCCATACTTCTGGGCACAGGTCGAAGGTGGGTGAGAAAAGCGA
>OIYT01001198.1_pt1 | contig 19427 bp, 17 predicted proteins | sample 1588201 | NCBI WGS metagenome assembly OIYT01 (sample SAMN03283260) | human gut metagenome | biome: human-associated habitat; material: feces | host: Homo sapiens | place: USA | collected 2013
ACTGCAAGCAGCTATTCCCGAATACGGAGGAAAATTGTTAAAAATATCGGCTGTCCTCACACGGAAGAACCGCCGGATTCTATCATGGAATATATTCACGGCGAAAACGGTAATGCGATTCTGATTCGCAGAGAACTTATTGCCGATTTGCCCGTCCACAGTGAACATGAGCTGGATATACACTTCGAGCATTTCTTTTGGCACGAGTTAGGACATTTTTACGCTATTAATGCGGAAACTAATAATCTACACCGCTACAATGAACCTGGTCTGATAGATGATTCTCCTTTATATGATGCAGCAATAGACGGCTGCGGATACAGCAGTGAACGCCGAAAACAGGAAGGATACTGGTTTTGGCAGGAGGTTATTGCAGAGGTTATCGCAAATCATGTAAGCTATAGTATTCGCTCCAATGGAGACAGCTATCATCCGGAATTGCTTGATCGGACGATAGATATTTGGGGAGGGGTCATGAATCAGCTAAATAATCTCCTTGAAAACACACTTTACTACTATCCGAGCACGATAGATGAATATTCCCTTGCCCATTACTTTGCAAGAATGCTCACGGATGATCTGACAGTATTATTTGTTAAGGCGGCAAACGAAGGAAAGCTGAAAATTCAGGGCGGTGTTTATCCGGATGAAAGGATAGAGCCAACTTGTATCAGTGATATGCCTGAGTGCTATCAGCCGCATTTGTGGAAGATGCATGGGATACTCAGGGAACAGCTTGCGAAAAAACAATTCTGGCTCATGGATGAGGATACCCTGGAGAAGATCGGTTCTTGCATTGGAGATATGATGGTTGAGAAGGTAAAAGATATGGCGAGAGAGTATGAGGAATGCTAAGAATCTAATGAAATGTAAGGAGAGATAAACACATGAGTGAAGCTATCATCGACCGCGATATCTATCGCTCCATAAAGAAAATGTCCCGTGAGGAGCTGCAAGGCTTTCTTATGCGTTACGCAGAAAATCTAACGAAGGACAGTCCTGTCATTGACTTACAGAAACTGGAGCAGGACATCAAGTTCATAAAGGGTATCGGGAAGAAACAAGCCGAGGAGATCATGGCTGTCATAGAGTGACATCTTGGTGTGTGATGATTTGTTCTCTGTCTGAGTAAAAATAACGCAATTATGAGTGTGTCGGAAGGAGTGGTTCCCGCCTTTCTCATCAACACTTAGTTGATTGCAAAATCCGGGATTATCGGTTATACTGTGCTATAGGAGGGTGCGCCAGTTCGGTGCAGATAAAATAGTACGGTGAAAGTCCGGACCCGGTAAAGCCCAGCAAGCAGCCGGTACACAGCCTTGGAGCCGAAGCCGCGAGGTGAGGTTTAAGCGTAGGCAGTGGAGCACGAGGGCCGCAATGCGAAAGCGTGAAGCAATACAGCCCCGTAAGTTATATAGAGCGGAAGCCGATACCTTCCTCTTGGTCGCAGGCAGTAATACGGCAGTCGATATGCGAGAATGCTGTAGGTTCCGTCGGGGTCAGAGAGCGTGGCGAGCGTGCAAAGAAGTATCTGCATACCTGGGAGGTCTGATAAGCTCCTGAAATAAGGTAAGGGCGATTTAAGTCTTGCAAACGGAGAGAACCCGAAGGCTTGTCAGAAGTCGGACTGACCCATAGTAGTAATGAAACCTGTGAAAGCAGGCGGAGCAAAGGGGTCAGCAAACAGCCGTTCCCGAAGCGGCAACATATACGGCGCAAGAGGTCATTGTTGTATGGAAACGAAAACGGAAGGAATAAGAGAACAGTCGGCAAAGTACTCAAGAGTGCAGAACCTAATGCACAATGTAAATGAAGAAACGCTGATGACGGAGCATCGGAAACAAAGCCGAAGAAAAGCTGTAGGCGTGGACGGAGTAAGCAAAGAACAATACGATGAAAAAGCCGAAAGCAACATAAGGGAACTTGTGCAGAAAATGCGGAAATATCAGTACAAGCCAAAGCCTGTAAAGAGAGTGTATATCCCGAAGGCAAACGGAAAGCAAAGACCTCTCGGTCTGCCGTCCTATGAAGATAAGCTCGTGCAGGGCATAATGGCAAATATACTGAACGATGTGTATGAGCCAAGGTTTCTTGACTGCTCATATGGGTTTCGTGAGAACCGAAGCGCACATGATGTAGTAAAGCTTATCAATCAGACAATAATGCGAAAGAAAGTTAACTATGTTCTTGAAGCAGATATTAAGGGATTCTTTGATAACGTAGACCATGACTGGCTTATGAAATTTCTGGAGCACGATATTGATGATAAGAATTTTCTGAGGTACATCAAAAGGTTTCTGATAAGCGGAATAATGGAAGGAACAGAGCGAAAGGACAGCGACAGAGGGACGCCGCAGGGCGGACTTATCTCGCCTGTGCTGGCAAATGTGTATCTGCATTATGTACTTGACCTGTGGTTTGAAAGGGCGGTAAAGCCGAGACTAAAGGGAGAGGCATACTATGTCAGATATGCGGATGATTTTCTGATATTGTTCCAGTACGAAAATGAGGCACAAAGAGTAATGCAGGCACTGAAGACGAGACTTGAAAAATTCGGGCTTGAAGTTGCAAAGGAAAAGACAAGGATACTGCCAATAGGCAGATTCAAAGGAACAAAGGAAGATTTTGATTTTCTTGGTTTTACCTTCTACAACACAACTACACGAACAGGCAAATACAGACTGGGAGTACGGACGAGCAAGAAGAAGCTGAAAGCGAAGAAGCAGGCGGCAAAAGTATGGCTGAAAACAAGGCTGACGAAACCGCTTGCAGAAACGATGAAGATACTGGCAGCGGTAATCAGAGGGCATTGCAATTACTATGGAGTGAACGGAAACTTCCATTCGATACAAAACTTTTGGAAATATCTGAAATACAGCACATACCGAATGCTGAACAGAAGAGACCAGAAAGGAAAGTTCAGGTACGAAAAGTATCTGAGAGTATGGAACTACTATGTATCCGAGCCTCATTTAACGACCGATATATGGAACTGGTCTCCAATGACTGTTTGAAGAGCCGTATGCGGGAAAGCCGCACGTACGGTTCTGTGAGGGGCAGTAGGCAAGCCTTTCACTTGAAATACTTTGAAAGGAGTGTCGAGATTGTCTACTCGACTGTTGCGTTTATGAATTCTCGTAAGTATAAAAGTGATATAAATAAGCTGCTCGAAGAAGGCAAAGCTATAATGAAGTCGTCAGAAGATTTTCGCTGTTAACATGGTTTTGTCCGGTTCTAAAGTATCAGAAATTTCTGAAATGGCAGGGGTTTCTGATGTTACTGTTTACAATTGGGTTAAAGCCGTTGATAATGACGGTTTTGAAGCATTAAGAAATAAGAAAATACCCGGAAGACCACCAAGACTTAACAGCGAACAATTAACTGCTGTGGATTTAGCTATACAGTCAGACCCAAATGATTATGGATTTAAAACCTTGGATGGACCTTCACTTTCTGAATATATAAAAACCACGTTCAACATAAACCTTGGCGTAAGACGATGCCAGGAACTTTTTCATCAACTCGGCTTTTCTCATATTCGTCCTCAAACCTTTCCAAGTAAAGGATACGAAGATACCGAAGAGAGAACAAGTTTTAAAAAAAATTAGTGATTACGAAGTTAATGATTCAACAATTGTAGTGTATCAGGATGAGGTTCATTTTCAGATTCAAACAACTATAACTGCAGGATGGTACAAAAAAGGTAGTGCTCCAAAAATCAAGTCTTTTCCAGGCAGACAGAAGATATCGTATAGCGGGTTTATTATTCCGGATACCGGAGAATTATTTACTTCAAAGCCAACTACATTCAATTACAAAACAACCATAGAATCTATCAGAAGTTTCTTAGCAGTCCATCCGGTACCAAAGGGGAAAAAATATGCACTTGTTATGGATAACGCTCCCTGGCATAAGAAAACTATCAGGCTTGTAGAAACTGAGAAAAATCCTGAGTATGCTGATATATTAGAACAGGTTATCTTTGTAACGCTTCCACCGTATTCTCCTGACTTTAATCCAATTGAGCAAGTGTGGAGAATCACCAGAAGAGAGAACACTCATAATGTGTTTTTCCCCGATATACATACTTTAACCTCGACTGTCGACAAGGCTTTCCAGGCGTGGTCTGCTCCTAATAGTCAGCTTGCAAAATTATGTAGCTTCAAACACTAATAATTTAAATTCTTTTATGCGTTCACTATAGTTCCTACATTGGCAGAATCGATGAGAAGGTTTTTGTCGCAGGCATGGTGCAGGATTCGGATGGAAATGACGAGTATTTGGATCTTTCGGATTTCCATATTGTGATACCAGATAAAGATGGAGCTCTGTCTGACAAGTGGATTCCCTTTACCGACTACTACAACGTGGAGCCACCGAAGAAAAAGCTGCATGACAGTTTTGATGCTCCAAAGACACCATACAATCCAACAAAGATTTACTTGAATCACGGACACCACATACTGACTCTCTCTGTCGAGCTGCTGGAGAAAATTGGAAACCCATTATATTTCCACATCGGTCGGAAGAACGGGTATCTGTTAATCGTGTTTGAAGATAAAATGGGCGAAAATAGCTTTGATATCCCTGAGAAGGTTTACAATGGGAAGTGGAAAGGAGTTCATATCCACGGTGGAGAATTCGGACATGCTCTGTGCGTTGAAATGGGAGTGCGGCATTGTCTGGATCTGTTAGAAATCACGCCGGAAATTGACACAAATAATAATATCGTGGCTATTCCTCTTGATGAAGTGAAGCAATCCACTGCTAATATTGAGTATGCAGATTTTCTTCTTCCGCAGTGGCAATATGATGAGTTGGCTGAGGAAGAAGATATTGATAATGAAAGCAGGAGATGAGTATAAAAAACTCAGGCAAGTGCGATGAGAACTGGAGAGGCGAAAGGTTGAATAGACATAAGATACAGAAATTTTCGATAATTGGCGTAAAAGGGTTTTACTGAAGAACAAATAAAAGATCTGAATGGCAATTGATTAACACGCACAATTTAATATTACAAAATCTCCCCCGATCAGAATTTCAACATTGGATTCCGCTTGGGGAGATTTTTTTGACGATCAGATTCCGTTATTTCCGACCTCTGCACTTATCACTCACGCCGAGCAGATAATCAGTTGTAACTCTATAATATTCCGCAAGCCACAGCTTTTCGAGAGGGATTTCCGTGGTGTGGATTTCATATCGGGAGTAGGTCTGTTGAGAAACAACGATTTTCTTTGCCATTTCCGCTTGGGATAAAGCGTTTTCTTCCCGCAATTCTCGCAGTCGCAGCCGTAATTCAGCCATAATATTATCCTCCATGTTTCGTATGTATATATTATATCATACTCAGAAATTGAATGTCAATATGCGAATATACATATTATGATATACCACCAGATATGAGGCTTGAAATTGCTTTTATATCTGGTGGTTTTATATCTTGACTATCACTCATAATATGAGTGATATATAACGTACGCAAAAAGTATAGTAATAGGGATATAGGTTAAATGTAGTACACAGTTTGTCAAACTAATAACTTCATGATCTGTATAATATAAATTCGTCAATTCAGTCCATTAAAAATGGCGGACAGGCACTCAAAATGGAATAAGTATACTATTATTATAACACACTTTCTGAAAAAGTAAAGCGATTTTTGAGAAAAAAGTCGGCTTTGTAATAAAAAAATAAGTGTTTTAGCCGTCAAAAAATAGTCAGGAGGTACTATTATGTCAAAAAGAGGAAGCAATATCTACAAGCGCAAGGATGGTCAATATGAAGGGCGAGTTCCGATTGGATACCATGAAAATGGTACGATTCGCTATAAATCAGTATATGCCAAAACATTGGCAGAAGTCAAGGAAAAAATGGCTCAATTTTATTCGATCAGGGACGAACAAAACGTCTCGAATTACAAAATCACATTTAGTCAGATAGCTGAACAGTGGTTGATTTCAGCAAAACTACGTGTGAAGCCATCCAGCTACGCCAATTATAAAAATCTTGTGAATAAGCATTTGCTTACGACTTTCGGCTGTATAAGAATGACTTATCTATCATCCTCAAAAATGAATGACTTCATTCTGAAGAAAATACAAACAGGCAGACTCAGTGAAAAAGGAGGGCTGTCAGCAAAATCTGTCAGAGATATTATGACTGTATTTCGTAGTATATCTATGTATGCCGAAAGTGAGTGTGGAATTCGCTCAGTGCATTTCACGATGCCCAAAACAGAACAAAAAAAGATGGAGGTACTAAATGCAGATGAGAGAAGGCATTTGGAGCAATATCTTATCAGCAATCCAAACCGTACCAATATGTCGATTCTGTTATGTATATTTACAGGTCTGCGCGTAGGCGAGCTTTGTGGTCTGCAATGGAAAGATGTTAACATTAAAAGCCGCACAATATCAGTAAATCGTACCGTACAGCGAGTCAATCACAACGGACATTCAGAAGTTGTGATCGGTACACCGAAGAGCCGGTCGTCTGTCAGAACGATCCCCGTGCCGCAGTTTATGGCGGATTATCTTGAAAAGTACAAAAGCGAGAATGAAATCTATTTAGTAACGGGCAAAAGAAAGCCTACCGAACCAAGAACAATGCAAAACCGCTTTCATGCAATTCTAAAGGAAGCAGGAGTTCGTGAAGTCAATTTCCATATGCTGCGTCATACTTATGCGACCGTATGTGTAGAAAACGGATTTGACGCCAAAACTCTGAATGAATTGCTCGGTCATGCCGATGCAAGTATAGCTCTGAATCGCTATGTACACTCGTCCATGAAACTGAAACATGACTATGTGAGCCGTCTGCAGTTATCGACTTAAATTTTTAGCCGTCGTTTTTTGGTACGGGAAGTTATTAAATTTGGCTATGTGCGCAATTTTACACGTTTCTTTATATATGGACTGAATTGACGAAAATCATTGCTTCCTTGCTTTTATTATACCACAGATCATTTTGTTTAGATAACTTGATTTTTGGAAAATTTTGTGGTATTATAAGTAATGAGAGGAGGAACTTGGTATGATTCGTATTGCAATTGTAGACGATGAACTTGAATCAATTAAAAAACTATCTGAGTTTGTCGCATTTTCAATTCATTCAATATTCAAATCTGATGTCGCATTCAAGATAACGTCTTTTCAAAGCGGAGAAAAGTTACTAAGTGCAATGGCATCTGACAAAAATTTTGATATTATTTTTCTCGATATTCAAATGGCGCGTATTGATGGAATAGAGACAGCACAAAGGCTAAGGATATACAATAAAAAGGTGGTTATTATATATGTCTCCTCATTTGGCAACAGAATAACTGAGTCTATGACTGTACATCCATTTGCATTTATTCAAAAGCCTTACACAAAACAGGATATCATGAACGTATTTCGTGAATATCTTGATTATTATATGAACTTTGAAACAACATCAGAAACCATGTTTATTTTTGATGCTGACAACATCCATATAGAAGTAAGTGAGAACGATATCGTGTCATTTCAGTACATAGCAAACAGAAAGATTAAATTAGATACACTTAACAATGGCACCCTTGAACTGAAGGCAAGCATTTCCTCAATTTACGAACAATTAGATAAGAAAATATTTCTAATGCCAAACTCAGGAAATATTATTAACGCCTATAATGTTGAAAGGATTGATGGAAAAAACTTGATTCTTATTATGAATAATGAGAGCAGGATCAATATTTCGAGAAGAAGATATAAGGATATTATTATGTCTATTGGTTTTATACGTAAACAAGGAGGAAAGTGAGCGAAATGCAGTATGGTTTAGATTGTGCAACAACTGTTTTATCCATCGTTTTATGGATGTATATGCTGTGGCATTTGCGCTTTAAGATGAAAAGGTTAAATAAAATCCTGAGAGTCATTGGTGTTCTTTTATGTGCTGTGGGAAAAGAAGTTTTAATTTTACTTCATATTCCTCCGGTTAATTTTGTTTCTCAAATGGCCATGCTTATCCTGATTGCATTGATTCTATTTAGTTGCAAGGCTGGACATCTCGTTTTATATACACTTCTTTTCTGCTCTATTGAATTGGCTTCGGATGCATTTGGTGTTACACTTACAGCGATTGGAAATAATTTGACAATAGCTGAAACATTGAATACAGACAGTTTGACCTTTCAGCACCATTTGGCAAATTGGATATTATGGGTGATGTTTATACGAATTTTTTGCGTTCTTATTTCTAAGAAGGGTGCTGATACACATATTCAATTATATGAAATTGTATTCTATTCCATATTATCTGCACTGGAATGTTTTCTTTTTGCTTATGTTTCTTCAATGATATCTGACCAATCAAATGGGGGTTCCATTATAGTGATGATGTTCGGATTTCTATTTATTGACTTTAGTTTTATTATATTCTTTCACCGCATGTCAACTCTTAGAGAGAAGGAAAGTCAATTCATTATGATGGAACAACGAGAAAAAATGGAAATTCAGGCATATCAGGATTTGGAAAGCAAATTTCGTCAATCCCAAAAGATTGTACACGACATGAATAGGCATCTCCGTGTGTTGAGAGACTCGATACAACAAAATCAAGATAAACAAAGTGAAAGATATATAACTGATCTTGAAGAAATAGCCAGTCAACTTGTTCCGCCTATTAAAAACCAAAACCGTATATTGCAAATCATTCTCAATACAATCTTTGAGAGGTGCAGAGAAAAAATATAAAATTAGAAATGGACATTGAAGATTTCTCTCTTGATTTTCTATCCGATATAGATATTACAGCTATTTTCTCTAGTCTGTTAGACAATGCGATAGATGCGTGTGATACAGATAATGGTAGGCAGAGTAGAACGAACACTCTATACCTTAAATACTATGCGAAAGGAATGATAATCATGGAAAAGATTTGTTTCAAGAAAAAAGGTGGCACAGAAGGTGGTAAAGGCTGCAAAGAAGTCTTCGGAACTTGTGGCTAATACCTCATCATTGTATTACTGACATTACAACAAACGACGAAAATTGGTAAATTACAATAACTTTCGCATGATAATAGCTGATCTCTAACATAATTGTGATAGGGATTCTGTGTTTGCTTTGTAGGAATGTTTTATTTGATGCTATACGAAAGGAGAATCTTCATGAAGAAACAAGCAATTGCAGCTTTTCTGGTGCTGCTGGCTGTTCCTTTGATGAACGGATGCGATATGCGGAGGGACTGTGCACAGACAATGTCATTAACTTAACGCAGCTCTGGCGTGGCATGGTGAATGTAAAGAATGTTTGAATTTACGAGGAAAAGAACGTTTCGGTCTAATGGGAGAAAGATGATTTATAATGTGTGATCTCAGGTGATTCAGAGTACGCAAAAGACAGGGTATGCTGCTTAAAAGCATATCCAGCATATCCTGATAAATCAATTTGATAGCGATCCTTCAATTGATTTTATAATTGTACTTTCTTTTTTGGGGATATCTTGATACATGCTGCCACAAATACAGGTGGAAAAATTGTACATCAAAAGTGATGCATAGTAATCCTGAGCCAATCTGTTTTCCGTCTTTGTGACGAACTCTTCAACGAATACAGCATGTTTCAGATAATTATATCCTGTTTCAATTCCCCAGCGAAGCCTGTATATTTCTTTAATAGACATCTTGCGTAATTAAGAATAAAAATTGTTAACTGATTTTACATTTTTGTTTTTTCAGAAATTTACAACGTTTTATAGGTTTGATAGAATTTTAAAATTGCTAATTTAATCTATTTCGCAAGAAGTCTAATATCGCGCTTAGGAAATTCCTGCCGATCAAGATTTGTTATCAGAATTTCATCTTCTCCGCTGGATAAACGGATACGTACACATCGCAGATCAAATTCACATTCGTTTTCTGCGTGTACATGATTAGCTGACATTCGTTGTTTTGTATATTTTACATGAACTTCTCTGTCAACATATTTGCTTTGCCGGAACAAATTGACTTCCTTTAGAATGCTGGAAGATACACGCATAACAAAACGCTGTTCACATTCAAACAGTTTCTGCAATAATAACAAAGACGGAAATCCCCGATCAAATATCCAGATCTGAGACTCATCTTTATAATGACTGTCTTTTGAAATATCATCTATCATGTCGCTTGCAAGTGTTCTTTCATCTGCCTGCCCGAGATGAAAAACGGATCTGATGAATATTTCATTGAGCACATCAAATGTTGATACTGCATGAAAAATCGGTGTTTCACAATTTTTGGATGCACGGTATTTTTCAGATAATTCCGGTGTTTGTGGCAATTCTCCTTTCATGCCGTCCACAGCAAACAGCCGATATCCGTGACAGCATTTTTTCTGTGGACAGAAAGAGACCGTCTGTTCAAATATTTCCTGAAAAGCTGTGTACTTTACTTTCTGTCTCGCTTTGCATATCGCTGCCGGTGTAATGTCATCAGCAGCGATATAACCGGAAAAGCGTTCCGCTTCCAGTTCAAGTGAAGTTCTTGTATTACCGATTCTATTTTAGCAGATTTTTGTTCTTTTGGTAAGGGCTAAGTTAATGACATTGGTGCACAGATAGCGGATGGCAATATAACAATCGAAGATTTTATGAAAGATCTGATTTTAATGATAATAATGTTAGTGTACGTGCTACAATAGAACTGACAGAACAGCACATTATGTTAATATGATGAAATAATGCAATTTATTGTTAAGCAACAGCTAATAATCTTACAAAATGTTTTTGGGAGATTGTTAAATGTGCATATAAATTTCAACAACTAAGACATACAAATATGATTAGTGATAAACAGCGCAAATAAGGCTTGATTAATCTTATCATATATGTTATAATATAAACTAAGTATTCGTAAGCATAGTATGCTAGATATTTCAAGTTTATTAATCCAAAAAGGCAATCGATTTTAATTATAGTAATGCAAATTAGAGATATTGCCCAAAACAACTTAAAAGTAGAGTTTAATATGTATATTCCTGAAATTCCCAATAATAGCTTAACAGAAAAAATTGAGCAGATCAAGGGACTTGCATTGACTTTACATGAAAGAAGAAGGTTTGTGTTCAATCAAGCCGCTTCAAAGTCAGAGATATTGGAATGGGAGCAAATCAACAATGTAACCCTTCCAGAATCTTATGCTGACTGGCTTGAATTTTCAAATGGATCAGTGCTTCGTGGTACGCTTGCAGAAATATATGGATTAAGTAGCATCGTCACTAAATCAGAATATTATCCTGATGACTATGTTGTAATAGGAAGCTTGGTGGGCGATGGAGAGATACTTTGTTTCTCAAAAGAAACAGGTGGACTATTTACAGATGATCATGGTGACATTACTGACTATGATGATTTCAATGAAGTGCTTGAAGAAATCATTGAAGATATTAAAGGTATGTGGTGAAAGAAGGAGAGGCTATAAATGGTTAATGATAAAATGACTTTAGAAGAGTTACTTAAGCATTTTACTGACATAATGGATAATGTAGATGGAAAATATAAAGATATTCAATTTAACATTAGCAATTAAAACGATTTAACACGTTTCTCAAACAGTGAAGTTAAATCAGCTCTATTATCACTTTATCTATTTTAAAAACTATAAAAGGAGAATGTATTATGGAAAATATTATTCAAAGGGTAAATGATGATTTTGAGGATATTAATAAGATATCGTCAATATTAAATTGCGACTATGAATTTGATCCACCTGCTTCATCAGAGGAGATATCAAAATGGGAAAAAGATTATAACATTAGAATTCCTGATATGTATAAAAGCTGGCTTATGCTGACAAAATACGCAAGAATTATGGGTGGCGAATTTGAGCTTTATTTTCCAGAGATGAGTAAGTATCATAAAGGAGCTGTAGCAATAGGTAGTATAGGTGGTTCAGGAGAAGAATTACTCTTCTCATCAAAAACTGGAGAGATATACAGTATTGATGATGAAGGTGAAAAAGAAGAATATGAAGATTTTGTTGATTTTCTTGCTCATGTTTATATTACTTTAGAGGATGAAGCAGAGAATGAGTTTGGTGATAGTTGGACTGATATATATGATGAAAAATTTGGAAACGAATGAGATCAAACATTATTTTAAAAATGACTAACTTTGAATTTTTTATGTGTAAAAGATTATTAGCATTTATGTTTTATTAATATTATTCTGAGAATGTGCAATTTTTGAATACTTATCTATGTCAATGTGATAATAAAGGAGAAAAAGTATGGAATACAATGTTAATGAGCTGTTAAAAATGAGCAATGAAGATTTATTAGAATTCATGCAAGGCATAAGTCATGAAGAAAAACGTATAATATGGAATGCTATCTCTGATGAAAGTGTAGATAGAATACGTAGTTTTGAAAAATACTTAAAATCCGTTAAAATACCAGTAGTTCGTGAAAAAGGTGTACATAAGGGAGAAACGGTATTAGAAAAAGCATATAATGTAATATATGGAAAAATACATCGGTTAACAATAATTGAAGCATGGGACAATGAACGTGCGCTCATAAGACAAGGAAAGGGTACGCGAAATTGGACGAAAGCAGAACAAGAGATAATTTTGAATTCTACTGATTATCCTCCGCTAAAAAAGGCTCTTGGCATACAATATGATGGTCAACATATGTATTCTAAAGCCGAATATCCTGAATTTGCATGCAAATCAGAAAATATACAATTTTTAGAAACAGGCGTTCATATTGATGGTGCACATAACGGTAATACAGTGAAAAACCAGACACATGGTTATTACGAAGAATTGTTCGGTAAAATGTATGATTTTAAAACTAAAGGTATTGATGATGGAATCCCTCCCGTTATTCAGTTAACTGAAGTATGTGATGAAGTCTTAGGAATGGACTCGTACAAAAACGCCTTTCGTAAAGACTATTCAAAGATCATTCCGAATTATGATAAATTAACTGATGACAATACCAAGATACTTGCACAGAAATTCGAGCATATGTGGAGCGTTAAGCGTGGAAAAGATTCCAAAATCCCATATGATTTTGAAGAATATATCGCATATATAAATGCTGATGGTGCTATGAAAAGCAGTGATGATATCTGTGAAAAGCTCGCTATGAAGCTTTTTGATGAAACAGGTGGAAACAAAAAGCTTATAGAAAAAATAAGCATTATGTCAAAAGACGATGCTGTAGCATTTATGAGCAAAAACAGCTTCTATAAAAATAAAATAGCCAAGTTGTTGTTGCCCGGCGGAGATAAATTGGGAATAGTGCATCCGGGTGTCCTTGAATTCAATGAAATGCTCACAAATATTAAGGCTGATTTATTCAATGCATTCAGGAAAGATGATAGTCTCAAAAACCTACTAAAAAATGGTGGAACAGCTATTGTAACAGCTTCTGATATTCTGGATTTTATCGAAGTATCAATTGATATTTATTACGGATTGAAAAACAATACTATGACGGAACGCCAAGCCGGAGAGGCGCTTACCGAAACTGTTTTTGCGGTTGCATTTAGTGAAGTGGGTGCATCAGCTGGTACAACTATTGGCGCTGGACTTCTTGGAACAATTTTTTCTATTGGCGGTCCGATAGGTACTTTTATAGGTACTGTTTTGGGCGGAATTGCCGGTGGTTTAATTGGAGGCGTTTTAGGATATTTCATAGGAGGTATTATTGGCGGAGAGTTTTATGATCAAGCGTATTCCGATGCTTTTAAAGCAATAGATGGAATACTGACTGATGGGCAGCGTTTCCTGGAAGGAACTAAGAATAACGATTACTATAATTTTGCCGGAACTGGTAAAGGAGGATTACTATATCCCGAAATGACCTATGATATTGAAGGCTATGATGGAAATGACTATATTGCAGGATATGGTAATGATGATCGCATTGTTGGTGGGCAAGGCTTTGATATGCTAGTTGGCTGCGGCGGAAATGATACAATTTATGGAGATGAAACAGAACTAACAGTTGATGGCGGCGATGATATCATTTACGGTGGAAGCGGAAATGATGAATTACACGGCGGCCCTGGAGACGACATTATTTATGGCGATGGAGTCGAGTCGAATGAGGATAAATGGGGAACAAATCCTGGTGTCTTTAGGTTCCCAAAAGAATTAATGTTCACTACAATTGTATTTAACCCCTACTGCCCTGAAGACACTACATATGACGATACCATTTATGGCGAACATGGCAATGATTATCTATATGGTGGACGAGGTACGGATCACATATATGGAGGATATGGCGATGATGTAATATATGGTGAGAATGATGATGATTTCCTTTATGGCGATACAGGTAACGATTATATTGTTGGCGGTAACGGTAGCGACCATATGGAAGGCGGCATCGGTGATGATTACCTATATGGCGGCGGAACCGATACCTATGGCGCTTATGATGAAATGTACGGTCAAGAAGGGGACGATGTCATTAGAGCAACTAAATCAAGTAAATTAGTTGGTGGTGCTGGTGATGACATAATTACCGGCAGCTACTTTAATGATAGAATATTCGGTGATGAAGATGATTATGAAGAGTATTTTTCTGACGGAAATGATGATATTTCCGCCGGAGATGGATATGATTATATTCACGGTGGCGGCGGAAATGATATTATTAGAGGCGGAAATGATAACGATATAATTTGTGGTGATTCTGGAGACGATGAATTGCATGGTGATGACGGAAACGACTCGATTTTAGGCGGTTCTGGAGAAGATACAATATACGGAGGTAATGGAGTCGATACAATTTTTGGTGATGCTGACAATGATCTGATTTATGGCGGAGAAGATAATGATACAATTAATGGCGGAGAAGGCGATGATGTATTATATGGTGATGCCGGAAATGATAAAATATACGGTTCTAAAGGTAATGATATCATCAACGGCGGCTCTGGTAATGATACACTTGAAGGCGGAGAAGGCAATGATTCCTTTTACTTCGGTTATGGATATGGAAATGATACTATTTACGATAAATATGGTATAAGTCATATCGAATTAGGTGAAATTGATATTGAAGATATCGTTTACGAAACAGCCGAAAACGGTCACGATCTTATTTTCAGCTTTGAATCTTCTCCTGAAGATGTATTGACTATTCTTGACTTTGACGAACTCAGGGAAAACTATTATTTCTGGATTGATGATGAAAGCTACCAGATCGATGAGAATGGTGACCTTATTCAGAAGGAGCCTCCACATAGTGGTGGCGGAGGTTCTTCAAATTCCAGAGGAAGCTTCCTTGATGATATCAAGCATGATACAATTCCTAAAATCGGAGATCAATTTGATGAAGCAGGAAAAGTACAGCCACCTCGAGATCCGCTTATAATTGACCTCAACGGAGATGGTGTTCATACAACCACTGTCGAGGATGGTGTATACTTTGATATCGATAATAATGGATTTGCAGAGAAGACTGCATGGATCGATACTATTGATGGCTTCCTTGTATACAACCGTGATGATGATCCAAAGATCACAAACGGTTCTGAATTGTTCAGTGATCAGGTAATCTTCCCTGATGACACAAAATCAACTGACGGATTTGATGTTCTTCAAAGATTCGATACAAATGGTGATAATGTTGTTAATATCAATGATGCCGCGTTCGATGCACTTATGGTTTGGATCGACAAGAATCATGACGGTGTTACATATTTCCCTGTATCGGATACTGAAGAAGAGCTTGCTAAGAAGGAACTCTTCTCTCTTGAGGAGCTTGGTATAACCTCAATAAGCACAGTGCCACAGTCTCCTGAAGGAGAGCCTGAAGACTCACCTAATAAGGAACTCTTTGCTCATGTTATGATCAACGGTGATGAGCACACTATCTCTGAGCATTGGTTCGAAGCAATAACTTCTGATACTCAGGAGCTCCATACAGAGGGCATTGATGATGATCTTACCTCATTCGGTAACCTCCACAGCATCTCCTACGCTCTTGATCCCGAGCATGATACTGACGGCTATCTCAACAGCCTCTATGACAGATTCAAGGTATCAGACGATTATGCTGAAAAGCGTATACTTGTTAAGAAAATCTTGTATCGAATCTCAGGTGCTGAGAATATAGCAATGAATTCAAGGGGAAGCGCGATTGATGCTCGTGATCTGCATGTAATTGAGACAATAATGGGTGTTGAGCGCTTTATCGGTGCAGGCAATTCTTTAAATCCTAATTCAAATGCTGCTGCTATCCTCAAGGAAGTATATAATAAGTTCGAAACACTCTATTTCGTTCTTCTCAATGACAGCGCAAAGTCCTCTACTTACCTTGATCTTATCGAGGAAAGATATAACGAGAATAATGAGAAGATCCTCAATGTCGAATTTATCAAGCAGCTTATCGATGATCGTATTGAAAACAACGAAGCAACTGATGAAATGCTGTGCAGTGTCGGCATATTCCTCAAGGCATATGATAACGCAAACAGCACTAATTACTTCAAGACATTCAAGCAGGAATACTCCGCACAGAACGAGTACTTCGCAAGAATGGCAGATGCTAACTTTGTTCTCGGAACAGATAACGGTGAGAGCATCAACGGAAGCTATACAAATGACGTATTCTATGTTGAAGGCGGAAATGATACTGTTCACGCAAGCAACGGCGATGATGTGATCTATGGCGGCGATGGCAACGATACTCTGAACGCCGGTTCAGGCAATGATATCGCTTATGGCGGCAGCGGTGATGATACTATCAACGGCGATGCAGGAAATGATGTGATGTACGGCGAAGAAGGAAATGATACTCTTAACGGCGGCGCAGGCAACGACAGCCTCTATACAGGCGAGGGTGATGATACTCTCAATGGCGGTGACGGCGATGATGTTCTTTACGGTGCCGAGGGCAATGATGCTCTTGACGGCGGTGAAGGCAATGATACACTTTACGGCGGCGACGGCAATGACACTATCAGCGGCGGTACAGGTGACGATATCCTTGACGGCGGCGCAGGCGATGATACTTACTACATCAACGCAGAGCACGGGAACGATACTATCATTGATTCAGAAGGTCTTACTACCATTGTATTCGGCGATGAGATCAGCGCTGATTCCTACGACCTGAATATCGACATAAACAGCGGTATCACTCTTGTAAATAACGAAACAGGCGAGACCATCGGTCTTCCCGACTTTATTAACGTTCCCGAGAATTATGAATTCACATTCGATGGTGAGAGCAAGATCCTCGGCGGCGGCGAAACACGTCAGGTCATCGAAGGAACTGACGGCGACGATACTATTACAGCAAGCGATGGCTTCAACATCATCAGAGGCGGCGAAGGCAACGATACTATCACAGGAGGCGACAATCTCAACTTCATCTACGGCGGCGAAGGTGATGACACTATCACAGGCGGCAACGGAACAAATATCATACACGGCGATGAAGGTAATGATACGATCACAGACGGCAGTGGCAGCAGCTATATTGACGGCGGTGACGGAGACGATGTTATCCACGCTGGTGAAGGCAACGATATTATTATCGGCGGTGCAGGTGCTGATCAGCTTTACGGTGAAGACGGTGACGATGTTATTGCAGGCAATGCAGGCAATGATGAGATCTACGGTGGCAACGGCGACGATACAGTCTATGCTGACGCAGGAAATGATATTGTTCATGGCGGTGTCGGAAATGATTCACTGTTCGGCGGAAATGGTTACGATACACTTTACGGCGATGAGGGTGATGATTACCTCGAAGCAGGAAATGGCGAAGATACTCTCTACGGCGGTGAAGGCAATGATGTACTTGTCGGCGGCACAGGGGTAAACAAGATGTACGGTGAGGATGGTAATGACACTTTCTATGGTGGAAATGCCCTGAATTATCTGTATGGCGGAAATGGTGATGATAACTTCACAGGTGGAAACCTCGCAGATCACATCGAAGGAGGTGCCGGAAATGATACCATGAACGGTGGAAACGGCAGCAATGAGATGTATGGTGGCGACGGAGACGACTACATATATGGCGGAAATGATGATGACTATATCGAGGGTGGCAATGGAGACGACCATCTCTATGGCGGCAACGGCGTGAACACAATATATGGTGGTGCTGGTAATGATATCATTTTTGATGGCGATAACAATAGTTTCCTTTATGGCGGTGACGGTGATGACGAAATCCGTGCAGGAGGAGGTTCAGATGTTCTCGACGGTGGTGCAGGTAATGATTATCTCCAGAGTGATCACGGCGGTGATACCTATGTCTTCGGTATTGGTTATGATATCGATACAATCAGTGCTTCTGCAGACCTGAACACCATTCTGATTCATGGCTACATGTCTGCTGATATGCATAATAGTAGAATGGCAAACAACGATCTTTTAATCGACTTTGGTAAAGATACAGGAGATAAACTGATTGTTCAGGGATTCTTTGACTTCAACAGCAATCGTGACTTTAACTTCGTGTTCGATGATGAGACAGTCCTTGGACAGTATGATATTCAAGCCGTATTTGCGCCGATTTACGGAACGGATGCTGACGAATGGCTTAGTGTACAAGGCAATGATGATGGTGTTATTCATGCAGGTGCTGGTAATGATGGACTTAGCGGCGGCAGCGGAAACGATGAGCTGTACGGTGAGGATGGTGACGATACACTCTACGGCAATGACGGAAACGACATACTCGATGGTGGAACTGGCAATGATCAACTCAACGGCGGAAACGGAGAGGACACCTACATCTTTGCTAAAGGTTATGCACAGGATAGCATCAACGAATGGGGCAGTGATCACAGCATTGTAGAGCTTGCAGACATCAACTCTGACGAGATTACAGTATCCGACCAGTGGGGCAGCAACCTCCTGATTTCTGTCAATGATACAGAAGATGTGCTGACAATCAGTAATTTCAAGTGGGGACAATCAACGTTCACCTTTAGATTTGCTGACGGTGCAGAGGGGTATGTTGATAGGGAAACATGGCAGCTTGTACTCACAAAGCAGCCTGACGAGATCGAGGATACAGAACAGATGGGTGCAGAGCTTCTGGAATCTTTGTACGAGGACGATACACTTATGTCTGACCTTCTCACTGAGGACAGCAGCACTGTGATCACCAATGTAACCGAAAGTACTGTCCTTGATGGTGATAACGCTGACATCTCCGATATGACAGATATCCAGGCTATGCTGCTTGCAGAGAATATGTCTGCATTCGGCAATGACGATCAGGTTTATGACAGCATGAACATTACTGATATTACAGCAGATACTTCTCTGACGGATTCGCTGCTTGTAGGTTCATTACAGTAAAGGATACAGATGCGCAAAAGTGCAGCAGCCTCTACGCTGCTGTCTTTTTGCGTTTATTGGAATTTATATACTCTCAAGTATCGGAGGTTAGAATATGGCAAAAAAACAAGACAGCGGATTGTCCTGTTTT
>OIYT01001199.1_pt1 | contig 19425 bp, 26 predicted proteins | sample 1588201 | NCBI WGS metagenome assembly OIYT01 (sample SAMN03283260) | human gut metagenome | biome: human-associated habitat; material: feces | host: Homo sapiens | place: USA | collected 2013
GTGCCGACGGCCTGATGATCGAGGTGCACAACAACCCCGCCAAGGCCAAGTGCGACGGTGCCCAGAGCCTGACCCCCGACCAGTTCGATGAGCTGATGCAATTCATCAACAAAGAGGTCGAGTTCTTCGGCAAAAAGATGAACTAAACGGTTTGAAAAAGCGCTCTTTTCGCAAGAGCGCTTTTTCTTTGCCCGGAATTGTGGTATACTAAGGTATCTTTTTGAAAGAGGTTTCTATATGAAAGCACATATCGCACGCAACCAGAACGCCGGCATCCCGCTGGCACTGGGCTGGAATCTGTCCGCCGCCGACCGCGGCATCCTGGAGGGCATGGCCCCTGCCTTTGGCATGAAGCTCCTCCTCGTCTCCCCCGCCGATGCAGGCAAGACCGTCGCCCAGCTGCTGGGTGAAGTGGAGACCAAAGCGCCCCGCACACTGGTGCTGGACCCGAACGCCTACCCGTCGGCCCTTGTCCTCGCCAACTTCAAGGACAAAGACGTGGACACCCTGCTCGACCTCATGAAGCAGGCTCAGGTGAATATCCCGCTCAAAGCCCTCGTGACCCCCTCCAACAAGAACTGGGTCTTCGGCGACCTGCTGGCCCATCTGCAGGAGGAGCACACTGCCTTCACCGCTGCAAAGGAGACCGCCCACGCATGAAACGCATCCTGTCTGTTTTCCTGTCTGCCGCGCTCTGCCTGAGCCTGCTGGCCGGCTGCGGCCGTGCCGCTTCGTCCGGCGCTTCCAGCAGCACCGCCGACGGCCCGCAGCGCTACTCCACCGTGTTCTATGACGCCTTTGACACCGTGACCCAGGTCATCGCCTACTGCGACAGCGAGGAGGAGTTCGCCGCTCAGATGGACGCCCTCCACGCCGACCTGCTGGAATACCACAAGCTCTACGACATCTACAACGGCTACGACGGCATCACCAACGTCAAGACCATCAACGACAACGCCGGCCTCGCCCCCGTGACCGTGGACGACAAGATCCTTGGGATGCTGGAGCTGGCCCAGACCATGTACGACACCACCGACGGCAAGCTGAACATCGCCATGGGCAGTGTGCTCAACATCTGGCACAATTACCGCGAAGCTGCCCTCGCCGACACCGACGACAGCAACAACCAGCTGCCCACGCAGGACGAGCTGGATGCCGCCGCCCAGCACTGCGACATCCATGACCTCGTCATCGACGACGCCGCCCGAACGGTCTACCTGACTGACCCGGAGATGTCCCTGGATGTGGGCAGCGTGGGCAAAGGCTACGCCGTGGAGATGGTCGCTCAGGCCGCCGAGGCCCGCGGCCTGACCAGCGCTCTCATCAGCGTGGGCGGCAATCTGCGGGCCATTGGCACTAAGCCCGACGGCTCCCAGTGGGTCGGCGGTGTGGAAGACCCGTGGAACACTTCGGACGTCTACACTGGCAGCTCCTCCTCGGTGGCCGCTGTCAAAATGAGTGACCTCTCCCTCGTCACCAGCGGCGACTATCAGCGCTACTATCTTGTCGATGGTGTGCGCTACCACCACCTCATCGACCCTGCCACCCTCTGGCCCGCCGCTTACTTTGACGGCGTGAGTGTGCTGGCCCCTGATTCCGGCGTCGCCGACTGCCTGACCACTGGCCTGTTCTGCATGCCGCTGGAAGAAGGCCAGGCCATTGTCGAGAGCCTCGACGGCGTCGAAGCCCTCTGGTGCACCACCGATGGGCAGATCGTCAAGTCCAGCGGATGGGATGAAAAGGCCAACGGATGAGGCTTTGGTCTGCTGAGATCCCCAGAAAATGAACAACATCCCCGATGCTCGTTCCTGTTCCAACGAGTACCGGGGGTATTTTGTATCTGTCCAGAATGCGGCCGCAGCCTGATGACAGATGTCGCCGCAGGCATCTGATTGCAACGTTTCCCTTCCCGGACATTATGACTTCTTTCCAATGCTTGAATCAATAGTTTCCTTGGATAATTTTGTAGTGTCGCCGCCGATTTCAACAGTGATGCCTGCGATTCTGGATGCCATGCGGAAAATCACCTCCTTCGGAGCATAAGTAAAGGCCTATCCGCACAAATCGAATAGGCCGAGAGAAAAAATTATAGTCGGCATCAAACTCTGCCAGTTTACATACAATACATTTGTAGACAAATATGTCGATGTTCTTGTTGACGTTTTTGCAAATCCATGCTATAATGCAAGTGTAGAAAGGAGTTGACAATTATGGCATCTGTTATGAGTGCAATCACCAATACCGTTCCTATCACCCAGTTTAATCGTGGGCTTGCCGGCAAGATTTTTGATGAGGTCAAGCAGTGCGGTGCAAAGGTTGTCATGAAGAACAATACCGCTGAGTGCGTCCTCATCTCTCCTGACGAGTATGTCCGCCTTATGGATGAATTGAATGACGCTCGCCTTTTGGCTGTCGCTTCTGAGCGTATGGCTCATTTTGACCCCTCCACTTTGATTTCTGAAGAAGAAATGAACCGTCGGCTCGGTGTCACCGATGATGACCTCGCCGGTTTTTACGAGGTAGAAATCGAATGAGCTGGAAAGTTGAATATCTCCCGGAAGCAGAAAAGGACCTCAAAGGGCTGGATGGAAGCCAACGCAATCTTGTGCTAAAAGCAATCAAGAAGGTTCAGCAGAACCCTCTTCCAGTCGATGAAAATGGCTACGGAAAGCCTCTCGGCAATCATAGCAGCACCAGTCTTGCAGGTTTAATGAAAATAAAACTTCGCTTCGCTGGTCTGCGCATTGTTTACCAGCTTCGTCGCACTGAAACATCCACGATGATAATTGTCATCGGAGTTCGTGCAGATGAAGAAGTTTATGAACTTGCTCAGAAGAGAGTCCGCAAACACGATATACTTGGTTGACTATCTCCACCCAATCAGCTATAATTTAATAGTGATCAGGTTTCAGTAACCTTGCGAGGTCTGAGACCGGGAAGATGACCTCCGGGCCACCTTCTTTCTCCCCCAGCTGTGCACGGCTGGGGGATTTTTCTTTATCCTCACAAACTTTCGTGCTAATTTCGTAATCAATATGAGCACGAAAGTTTAGTTAGGGCGATACCCAAACGAATCAAGATCGAGCGTGTCTATCTGGTGGCACCACCCCGGATGGTGTACTATGAGAAGATCTCACGACAGATTTACGGCATCTATCTCAAGTACATTGCCCCGGAGGACATCGTGGTGTACCGTATTCCTCTCCGATGCCGCCATACGGTCGGCTTCTTTCAAAAACAAAGTCTTATCCATTCTCTTTCCTCCGGACTATCTCTTTCCTCGTGTTTTCATGTTTCCAGCCGTGCTTTGACGGCAGAAATCAGTTTTTCTTGTGTCATGTCCTTCTGTTCCAGAGCTACCATCACATCCTCATCCACCGTGTCGCTGGTGATAATGTGGTGTATGGTGACCACCTGTGTCTGGCCCTGCCGCCAGAGGCGGGCATTGGTCTGCTGGTAGAGTTCAAGGCTCCATGTCAGGCCGAACCAGACCAGGATGTGTCCGCCCTGCTGGATGTTCAGACCGTGTCCGGCAGATGCCGGGTGGATCAGGGCAACCGGGATCTTGCCGGCGTTCCAGTCCTTGATGTCTGTGCTGGTCTTAATGTCCCGCACGGGGATCTTGAGCTTTTCCAGATGGTTGATGATGCGCTCCCGGTCGTGCTTGAACCAGTACGCCACCAGCACCGACTGACTGTTGGCGGCTTCGATCAGGTCCTCCAGTGCTTCCAGCTTGTGGTCATGCAGAACTCTCGCCTTGCCGTTCTCGTCATAGACCGCGCCATTGCTCATCTGCAACAATTTTCCAGTCAGCGATGCAGCATTGGCAGCATCTATGTCCCCGTCCTTCAAGGGGATCAGGAGGTCTTGCTTGAGCATATCGTAGAGCTTGCGTTCCTCGGTGTTCATCTCGACCTCGTACCGTGTCGGGATGCAGTCCGGCATATTCAGGTAATCCAGAGCCTTCATGGAGATCGTAATGTCCGAAATACGCTGGTAGATCAGCTCCTCGGCTCCCTCTTTTGGCTTATACTGGAACACCACACCGCTGGACGAATTCATGGACGCAGCCTTGAAATAGGCTTCACGGTAGCGTCCGATGAACTTACCCAAACGCTCTCCTCCATCCAGAATTCCGATCTCTGCCCAGAGATCCATAAGACCATTGGAGGATGGTGTATCGGTCAGCCCGACCCACCGCTTTACATACGGACGTACTTTTCGCAGGAACTTAAACCGCTGAGACTGGTAGTTCTTGAACGAGGACAGTTCGTCAATGACCACCATGCTGAAGTCCCAGCGCATCCCATTCTTCTCGTAGTACTCAACCAGCCACTTGACGTTTTCACGGTTGACCACATAGATCATGGCCGAATGGTGGACGGCGGCAATGCGTGTCTTCACATCGCCCACGACGATTGAAATATCCAGCTTTTTCAGGTGTTCCCACTTCTCAATCTCAGCCGGCCATGTGTCTCTTGCGACACACAGCGGTGCGATGATGAGGACCTTGTTGACCTCAAATGTGTTCAGCATGAGGTCTTGGATAGCGGTCAGGGTGATGACGGTCTTTCCGAGACCTCAACGGTTAGCTTTGACTAATCCACATAGTAAAAGAAAAGCAGTCGCATAGTACACACTACGCGACTGCTCTGAAATCTGTATTCTATTTTGCCCGACTGGAAACTTTATATTTTTGTTCCCTAATGGACTTTATAAGCCCATTATAACATATGTGTCAAGGGGTTGCAAGTATTAGGCCGCAAATTTCATTCTTATTGTTGTCTTCCTATTCTTCTTTTAGATGTACTCAGGATAGTGTCTTTGCTAAATGGGCCTTGATATGCCTCCTCATCCAAAAAGCTTAATAGTATTTTCATTTGTTCGGTTTCTTCCGGAAATACTATTTTCTTGTTCTCGGTCTTTATTTCAATACCTGCGGCCTTTCCAAGCTTTTTTATTTGTGCGGCCGTAAACTGTGTTAATACACCGGAGTCATTAATCAAAGCTATCTTTCTTCTAACCCAACTATTTGCCTTCTCTTTAAACTGTGCAGCATTCTCACCCAAATCAATAACATCTGCACTAATAAACTTGTCGATATCTATATCATTTGCTGTTCGATAATATCCACTCAAATCAAATATTTGTCTTGCAAAATAGTATGAAGAAAACACCAGTTTTTCGTCCACAAATACACAATCAACATCCTCACCAACAGACAACCCAACTCTTTGATCTACTTTAAATGTATTTCTATCAAAGAATAATCTTAATTTATCTACAGAAATGTACTGATCTTTTCTTAAGCGCTGAAAAGCGGCTGTAAATTTTTCTCCTTGTTCTGTACTCTCACAGTATCCAATGCAAATGGCCCGAACATTCGGAATATCTTCATTTTGCGGACGAAATGATTCCACTAATGCTGGATTTCGGAAAGCGTCCTTCAGGTCATCTGATAGCTGAAAATTTTCTATCATTAAAGTTTCATCTTCCAATGGCGTATAGCTGCCAGTAAATGAAATCAGCTGTTTTCCAATAAGCTCTTCCGCAGAAGCCTCCATAATTTGATTTATCGCTTGCTGGGTATCAGCATCCACTTCAAGTTTGTATATAAAATCTTCATGGCCGTCTCTTAGCATCACAAACACTGTTTTGTTATCGAACATCCGAATTCCTCCATCGTATATATCCTCATGTAACATCAATCAGAAAATCTTCAAACAGCCGCACTACTCTACGCACCTGATTTTTATTTCTAAAATGTTTCTTTTTTGACATCAAAATATATGTCTTACTCGCTTCTGTTTCAACTGTATGAAAATGGTATCCAACAAGCATATATACTGGACTTCCATATGATTTGTTTACAACCAAACTAATTAACACCGCAATTACCCCAATTGCCAGCAGAAAGTATCCATTAGTTCTCTCATCAACATTATAAATGCCCTTTGTAATGATCCATTCTATGATTGGAAGAAAGTATGTCACTCCGAGTCCTTTTGCAAAATCATCATTTTCTTCAGGAGTCGCCTCTGGGAAAAAGTCCATCGGTGCCAATCGTTTATTCGCAATCCGTAGAAAGCAAAGATGATATACCAACAATATTGCAGAAATTGCTATAAAGAGCCACGACACAAACGGAACAGAAGTAATAAAACAATTCAATATCTCTTCCTTATTGATTGCTCTTTCACTCACTTCCATATCAGCGAACCATTGTTTGCACCTGTTAACTGATACCTGACCCCCATAACAGGCAGATGCAATCATTGAATATGGCGAAATTGTTCCCAATATATAAAGAATTTTTTGATTCGAGTTAATCAACGTTCTTTCCTTCCTCTTCGCTATTTCTGATGGTTTAGCAACGATGCTGTGGAGATTCTATAAACTTTTCTTTTCCATTAATCCAAATATACCAGTCTGACATATAATCTCCCGCGCCACCGCCATTTATTTTCCAAGTCTTTTTCTTTTCATCATTTGTATACCAGAATCCATAATCTTTTATATACTCGCGTTCTTTCGAGGATAGCCAGCCCAACTTCGGATTCAGTCCTATATATATTTCTGCCACATCTATTAATTCAAGCAAATAAGAATCTTCCAGATTATAGCGATAATAATTTTTCTGATCTTTTCCAGGCAGAACTGTTACATATGGCCATTCTAGACTCTGTAAACCATTCCGAATTATCTTTGATTTGTCTACAATCTCCATAATAGTCTTTGTCAATATCCGCTCTCTTGTATCCATTGGACAATTTGCAATGTCAGGCTTATCAAGCATTTTATTATCTTCACTCCTTTATACAGCTTTTTCTAAAATCTATTACTTTGAAAATCTCACAAAGCAAAAGTTATGCTCGTCTTACTATGGCACTTTTTCCTCGGAATGCAATTCCTATTTTTATGATTGAATTGACGCCTGCATCACGCAGATCTGTATCATATTTTTTCTCATCAATCTGCTGGAGTGCCTTTTCGGCCAAAGAGGCCAAATCCATATGTGCATCGTTGGTATGCTTAAATTCAAAAAGAAATCCAGGAATACCATTCACCAAAGGCGTCAGCTGAATGTCAAAACGTCCAAGTCCTGATTCTCGATTAGAACGAACTCGATAGCGATTTCCTAGAACAGCGCATAACCCCAGCATCATCCCGTGATAAAATCCTTCATTCACTCCGTCCATAGAAGAAATGCTCTTCAGCATAAACTCTTCTAGAAGAGACTGCAACTTTTTCGTATCTCCCGAAAAAATGGCTTGACTGATGGAGATTGCGACACTGTTTTGATTTGTGCGATTTAAAACCTCTTTTTCATACACAAGCGAAATCTCTTTATTCGGGATTGCAATATCACACATAAAATTTCCATCATTTTGCGGGTAGACTGCCGCAACTTTCAAGTACCCCGCAACAAGCAGGAAACTATAGATGCAGTAAGGATTATTCTGTATTTCAGGGTAAATCACACTGGTATCAATATAGGTTGTAATTTTCTCACCGCAGAGCAACTTGTAAAGGTCTTCTGTGGTTTCCGGTGTAGCAGTCGAAATGATTTCTCCGATGATCTCGTTGCTACCTGTGGACTGCCAAAATGCTTTGGGAAAGCACTTATCTGCAATGTAATTAACCACTGACCATGGATTAAAAATTTCAGTATTTCCAAATTTATATCCATCGTACCAATCACAAATCTCCTGATATTTTTCTTCTTTTTCATAATAGCTCAGAATATCCTTCACTTCTTCTTTTGTGAAGCCAAAATATTCGCTATAGCTTTCATCCAGAATTGAATTGATTTTCAAATTATTCATGCCACTAAAGATACTTTCTTTAGCTACACGCAGAATTCCCGTAAGAAATCCGAAAGCCAAATGCGGATTATCTTTGAGACCTCCAGAGAAGAAATTGCGCATGAAGTTTACGATTTCTGAGTAGAAATTGCAATTATGACCCTGCTGAATTGGTGTATCATACTCATCAATAATGATAATACACTCTTTGCCGTGGTGCTTATGCAAAAGCATTGACAAGAGCTGTAATCCCATTTGGCAATCAACTTCTGTGGCACTACCACTGGCAAGACGATGATACTGTTCCTTTTCATATGTGGTCAATACAGAACTATTTTCCAGTTCGCTATGTCGCATGAACTCCAAAGAAATCAATATCCGAATCTTCTGAAAAGTTTCTTCCCACGACAGACATTTCACATCTTTAAACGTCAGAAAGATGACTGGATACTGACCTTGATGCCGGGTATAAAAATCGCCACACTGCCATATCTGTTTATCCATAAAATAAACAGAAGTATCTTCCGCTGTTTTCTCAAAAAAGACACGGAGCATATTCATATTCAACGTTTTACCAAAACGTCGCGGACGAGTAAAAAGCGATACCATCGGTTTTGTGTCAAGAAAATCGCGGATCAGTAGAGTTTTATCCACATAGTAGTAACCAGCGGTCGCAGCCTTAAAATCAGAAACGCCTATGGGCAAAGGTTTCTTTTTTGCGTTTAAATCTTCGGAAACTATATTTACCGGAATCATCCAAGTCCGGCCATCTTTTACAGCGCCCGGAAGTTCCCCTTGTTTGCACATCTGCTGGACTCTACGGATCGTGATCCCTAATTTTTCAGCAGTGTCAGCACAAGATAAATAGTCCATAACGCACCTCCAAACAATAATCTACTGTGATTATACCCTGTAATGCGAAACAAATCAACTCAAATTTTCGTTTTAATTTCGTTTGAAGCGAAATTCTCAAAATTATCTCTACATACAGAGCAGGGCACGTCGCTTTTGATCACACTCCACCCACTCTTCCAGCGTCAGCGGCGTGTAATCCGAACACATGCAGAAGCAGTTAATCATCTGACATGGCACTGGCTACGCTGTTTCCTGATGGGCACTTTTCCGCATCGTGGCTCTGGTCTCTGCGCAGAATCTGTCCACCAGTTCCTGATCCGCTGATTTGTGGATGTGACCATGCAGCATATAGGTCAGCGGTGTGCCGTCCGCCCCACGTCTGAACTGACCGTTATAGCAGAATACCGGATAGTGCATTAACACGATTTTTCGCTTGTTGTCATGAATTTCAGCATAGTCCTTGACTCATTCAAACCGGGAAATGTCAAAGTCTCTGTCCCTTAAGTACCTCTCATCGTGATTTCCACGGATCAAGCAGAGCCGTCCCTTCAGCCGACACAGTATTTCGTTGGTTTCCTTTCCATTGCCAAGAGACAGGTCACCAAGGATTACGACCTCATCTCGAGCGTGGACCTTTTTATTCCACTTTTCTATCATCACTTCGTTCATCTGCTCCACAGATTCAAAGCCACGGTTATCCATTTCCGTCAGCAGATTTTTGTGATAAAAGTGGCAGTCTGCTATATAGTATCTCATACCTGCCTCCTGTCAATTCCTTAATAATAGATTTCGCAAAGTTCGAGGATATCCATGAGCAAGCCGTACTGCTTTTGGGCTTTTTCGCTCATCCGATAGTCTTTTGGTACGCTCTCTCTGCACACGGTGTCTGTCGATTTATGCTTTGGCACAAAACAGGCCCAGTCATCTTCTGAAATATTTAAAGCATCCAATCCAAACATCTCCATACTTGTTCGCCATTCTCATCTGTGTAAAAGTCATCCCCGTTATCGCTACATTCGTAACACTAGTCAAAATCATCCCAACTGTCATCTGCTTGCGGAAATTCATCGAAGTTATCGAACATGAATTCGACTCTTTCGATTTTCTTCATGGTATGGTAATGCCCACAGTACCATTTTCTATAACCCAGCCGTTCTTCGATGCTGTCCAGCCACTGCTCGGTCGATTTATCCACCATGCTTTGGTTTATTCCCGGAAGGAAAACCTCTCTTGGTTCGTACTTTAATGGAGCTGTGTGGGTCAAAACCACATCAACACCCCAGTGGAGTTCTTCCAGATTTTCTTCTACCCTGCGCTTGATTTCCTCCGATGGCTGCTCATCCAGCCACCAGCCAAGTCCATGCAGCAGCCGATACGCCTTGTCCACGCTGTACGCCCCACCGATCACGAAAGTGCGCTGACCGCCGATATCATACAATTCGCCATCTTCGGCAAACAGGATGTGCGGATATTCATCTTCCACGTACACGGTACCGCCGTTCCATTCGACCTCGTGGTAAGTCGAAATCGTCTGCGGCCGCATCTCATGATTTCCGTGAATTGCAAAGATGGTAATATGCAGCGATTCCAGATATTTTTTCTTTTGCGCATCCTGTTCCCCGCCGTAATAATTGATGCCCGCATCGCCCAGAATTATGAGAACTTCATCTTTATTGGTCTGCATTTTTTCACAAAATCGCACCACATTTCGGAAGTCCCCGTGAGTATCCCCCGTGATATAAATCATATCTCCACCACCTTGCAATTCCACATATTTCCGTGTATAATATTTGTGACAGGACTCCCCGCACCTCTCATTTTTGATGTGTCCCATGGGGAGACATTTTTATTTTAGGGCTACGTGTCCTTATCTTTCTGATCCATAACTTCCTGCAAATAATTCGGAATCGCTTCTTCCAAAGTGGCTCCGTATTCTTTCAGACGCTTTTCCAAATCGCGCTTTTTCTGTTCAGATATGCGGAAACTGTAAATGTAATTATTCTGCTCCGGATCGTACTGGATGTCTAACAAAATGTCTTTCATCGCCGCTCCTTCTTTACAAGAGCTTGCATTCTATTTCCGGTTGCCAGATTGCTTTTTCTGCCACCTGCTCCGGCTTATCACCATCATATAGATGCACCGCATCCAGAAGATTGTATTCCATGATGGAATAAATGTACCGCATTGTTCTGCCTTCCGGCACAATGCCGATCATGTCCGTTTCTTCCAGCCGTGCTTGCATCTTGTTTCCCTCGTGCAATCTCACAGGTAAACTGGCTGCATGCAAGGCAAGAAAACAGCGGATGATCTTTCTGCTGCGCGTCTTTGAACTTCCAGACAGTGAGAAATAATTGCCGTCCGGTGCCTTTCCAACGTACAGGTGTCCACTGTCCTCCGTAGAAAAAGATGGGAGTATTTCCCCATGGGTGATGTCCATTAAATTCATAATACGGACCTTTCTGCTCCAGCCACTCTTCAAATGCAGCGGCATCATCTAACGGCACTTTTGACATACCATCGTCTCTTCCATCTGCAAACATATAATACAGTTCTTTGGGTGTCATACCGCTATATCGCTGATGCTCTTCATCGGAGTCCTCAAACCAGCAGTGCGATTTTGGCTCCAGCCCTATGGCTCGATAGCAAATCGCACAACAGGAATCTAACTGTGCGTAGAATAACAATAGCGGCAAACCGTGTAGTCAAGGATCAGGGCATCTTACAAGTAGATTTGTTCACTGACACCAGCAAGCTGGAACGGGAGAAATCCCTGCAGGCGACCATGCTCGGTATCAAGAAGAAGTTCGGAAAAAACGCTGTTCTGAAGGGCACCAACTATCTGGAAGGCGCAACCATGCGAGAACGGAACGGCCAGATAAGCGGTCACAAAGCAAAATAAAGCAACAAGGAGGATTCTATGGCAGACTTCAAGAATACCAAAGAGGGACGAAACGTCGCCCAGAAGTATGCGGACATCCTCCATCTCAGCCGCCCAGAGACACCTGTAAAGCATCCCCGGATGGCGCTATCAAACCGGGCAAAGATATTCAGCCCCTTTGCTGCACTGCGCGGCTTCGATGATGAAATTTCCAGCGAGGGAGCCAGCAAGCTGCTGGTGAAGAAGGTGGAGCTCTCTGATGAGGAGAAGAACGACCTATCCGACAAGCTCCTGCAGGTCAAGAAAGGCATGAAGGTCGTAGTGCGGTACTTTGTGAAGGCCGCAGAAAGTACCGGCAAGTACATAAGTCTGACCGGCACAGTTGTTATGATCGACCCAGTTTATCGAGAGTTGAAAGTCATGAAGGACAGTGATAGAAAAGCTGTGGGCAGTGAGAAAGAGCTTCCGATCATCATTCCCTTCGATGACATTGCCGATCTTGCCGGTGAGGGCATCACTAGTATTGAGGACTACCTTGGGCTTGAAAAATATCCTAATGAGACATAAGACTATGATAAAATACAGATTGGAAGTGCCGTGAACTACTATTTCTGCGATGTCTGCCATTACTGCTTTGAGGCAGAGTCGCTACCCGATCGTTGCCCAGACTGCGGCAAAACGGTCTATCAGAACAGACCTGCCATTCGCCTGGCAACCGAGAAAGAAGTGCATGATCTTCTGCGGGCTAGGGATGACGAATTGGAACAAACCAATTGACTGCCTTCTGTGGTATCCACGGAGGGCAGTTTTATTTCTGTCATAAATTATACTTCCACACTCTTATATCACTTCGTCATCTTCTCCTTGACTTTTTTCGGCACGTCGATCAGGCCAAAGCGGTAGAACATCCCATAGATATACGACACACCCCGGATGTCTCCCAGATCCTTGGGTCTGCCCACTACCTCTCCTATTTTACCGATATTCTGATACGCCAGCATCACGGAGCTCCAAGCAAGGCTCTTGCTGTCCTCTCTGCGGTCGATCCACAGTTCCTTGGTAAACTCATCTCCCCTGCCCTTCTTCAGCTTATAGGTAAAGGGCAAGCCGGACAGGGTCTTGAACTTGTAACCCCGAAAAGCCACCACGCACTTCCACAGGTTCACCTCGCAGGGATTCTTCTTCAGCGCAGCCACAGCTCGGTAGTGGCGCTGTCTCTCTGCCCCCGCACTGATATTCTCTGCTTCAGCATCTTCCGGGGAGTACACGCCTTTTTTATACGGCAGATAAGAGGTCACCGAGGGACGGGACAGTTGCAAAGCAGACATGGTGGAGGTGACAGCAGCAGAATAACTCTGCGTGCTTCTAAAAGGATAGAACGTCCGCTGGACGAGCTTTGCCGTGTCCGACTCGTAGACCCCAGCTGTGATGAGCAGCTTCCGAACCTTGATGGGGTTGAGGGACAGTGCGTCCGCGATGGCTTGCAGGCTCATTTTGTCCGTATAAAGGTCGGCAGCCGCTTTCATCTGCTGTGCTAGGTTCTTGGCTGCACTATACTCCGGTTTTGATGGTTTTCTCCCTCCGCCGGGCTTGCGCGCGCGTGTATCACCCACTAATTCTCACCTCATTTTTATTTACGTCACAAACTATATATCGTACTCAAGAATACGCCGTGTGAACTTTTGGCGTTCAGTCCACACGGCATATTACTTTATTTCAGCTTTTCGAGAATCTCATCCACCGTCATACCGGATGCCAGCAGTTTCTTCAGCACAGCCTCAGCCTCAACCTTCTTAGCAGCTTCGGCGGCCTTCGCCTCAGCAGCTGCCTTCTTGGCCTCCAGCTTTGCGATTTCTTTTTCGGTCTGCTTAATCTCCGCCTTCTGCGGCTTTAAACTTTCACGCAGAGACTTGATGTCCTTCTTCAGCTCTTCGATATGGGCGACAGTCTTGGAAAGACCTTCTTCGCGCATTGCCTTGTCTTTCTGCGACTTTGCGATCTGTGCATCAAGGTCGGCAGATGCGGTAATGCGGTTCTTGCTTCCTTTGGTTCTGGGCATAGGATTATACCTCCGATAAGATTATGTAAGATTTAGGGTTAGTATAGCACTGCGGAAATAGGATGACAATACACTCATGAAGCAAATGGTATTGTTTTTCCAATATGTCGATAAAGTTCCTCTTCGTGTACGACCTCTGCCTTTTCATCGAGATTAATTAGTTTAACCCACTGTAAAAGCCCTTTGTCAGTCAGCTTAAATCGAATAATTCCATACCTTTTCTGTGAGCCACATTGGTTATATAAGGCACACTTACTTCTTACTTTATTTGTCTTTAATTCCTTGCCAGCGGAGTCATTGTATAGTTGAATTACTGCGGTATCACTTGAAATCTCTGGTTGCCACTTTTGGACACCATAGCTGACCTTTTTTATCACCATGCCTGGAATCAAAGTATCCTCTTGAAATCCAGCATACACTTTAGCAGTATTCGAATGATGACGACCAGACATATATTGGGCATCATACAAGTTAGGAAACATATATCGTTCCAGCGCATTGGCTTTCTGAATACACCGGCATTGCTCCTTCAGGATGTCAATGATTGCATTCTTCTGGTCATCGTTTAAAAGGCTCATCATCCTACTCCAAAGTTTTAATCTTCTTTGGTATCTAATTTAGCACTATATATACCTTCATTATGCAGGATCATCGGAACGTCATAAAACATCAATTCACCCGTGCCCGCTCCATCTGGAATATAGTCTTCAATTCTCTCCAGCGCAAATTCACCAATTTTCACTTCACAAGGATAAAAGTAACTTTCATTTACTTTAGAAGCCACACCGTTCAGTTTAGCAGAAAAGAAATTGCTCCCCATCAATTTTTCGTAATCATCTTGAAGGATAGTGATTTCCTTATGTAAACGCGCTGCGCACTCCGAGTCAAGCAGTGGTCATCAATAATCTGCTTTAATGCATGTTCCAGTGCATTATTATCAACTTCAACATCCTCAACTTTAATTACCGCACCAGACTGCAGTGCATCAAATTCACAGGTAAAACAATTAAATTGTTTAATGGATACATCCATGTTATTCACCTATTTATAAAGTGCCAGCCTTTGCATCTTAGCCACATTCCCATGTGTTGCCTACCGCCCACCGCGTAGAGGTGTGCAAAGTTTCGAGCGGCAAAGCTGTGAGCATCCGTGGAGGATAACTCTCACAGCCCAAATATACACTATATAGGATCTGTTTTCAAGGATGACGGAAAAAATTGGACATATATACATCCAAGTGTCCGTGTTAATCATCTATGCTTTAAGGTGATTATAAATGAAGCTTACTTTCAAAAGATTCCGCCATCAAAATTCCGATGATGTCTGGGAGGACATCCCGGAGAAGCGTTCTCTTGCCCACACAATCCTTGATTTGCTGTTCTTCCCTACATACCGCTTGCCGCGAACCGTGAACACAGTCCGAATCTACAATGACCGGTACTGCTTCTCAGTTTGCCCATGTTGCAGGAAAGTCATCGAGTACGTATACGATTTCTATAACCCCCTAAATATGAGTTTCCGCTTAGAGTCTAAATTTCACATTCAGTAACCCATCTAATCCCTGAAATGCTGCTGTAATTTCATTTGAAAACTCAGTATCTTGTACTATCTCATCATCACATAAGCTTTCTCTGTGCCCCATATATTTCCGCGCCGCATCATGTATAGCGTCAGTTTTTCTATATTTCTCATTATATACAAATGAACACTCAACTTTTTTAACCTTGTATTTACGCTTCGTCCTATTCACATAAACCTTTACCGCATCATATAATGTTTTATCTAACTGTGAGGACAAATTTTTTGAAGTGTCTATGTTAGAGTAAAGTACTTTCCCCTCATCGGTTCTTGCAAGAAATTCAAATTTCTTCCAATCAATGTCGAAGATTATTTGCCCACAAACATGTTTTGGCGCGTCATAAAAGCTCACAATAATCTGCTGTATAACATCTCGATCAACAATACCTTTCCTCAAATCACTTTCTATTGAAATGCCACATGCTTTTGTAAGTTCATCTAATACTCCGGCCAGAATATTTAATCGGATTTTGACATTTACTTTGACATCCATCTTAGGCGGTAACAAATCTATCATTCGATACACCCCACTATATAATTGGCTTTATCCTTTTTTCTGCCAACTCACATAATTCCTGAAAGTTCAGTCGTTGTAAAGAAGACATCTTGCAATCTAATTTTCGGATTACTTCTATATTTAAAGATGTCTTATTTTCTATCATTTCCCAAACATATCTTTTTCTCAAATCATTTTTCAGCTGCGAAAAATCAGAAATTGTTCCTCTTCTAAATATACTACAAAACTGAACAAATTCATCTTCATTCATCTTTACAAATGGATCTAGTATGCTCTGAATGATGACGGATTTTAGCTTAATGTCTGGTTCCCACCGATACATATCAGCTCTACCCGATCTAAGAAGTGGTGCATATACAGTTGAAAAATCGTTTCCAGTCATAATAATAGGTATTCTTTTGTCATCAGAGCAATCGGCCAAATTCATCATGCGACCTGTTAAAAGGTTAGAATTAATAGTCTTTTCAGTTCTTGAATCTTGATTAATTGCGCCCATATGGAAATCATCAATAAGAATCGCGATACAATATCCCCTTTTACCTCTTTGCACAGCATAATTATAAACGTCGTTCAGAATTTTTACCGAATCACCCTCATGTGATCCAGAAATTTCCGATGCAGAAACATATAAAACCTCAATATTATGTTGTGTTAAAACCGCAATAGTTTGAGATGTTTTTCCCTCTCCTGCCGGTCCTTCAATCGCTAGGTACAACGGTGGAACAAAACATTCGTTCAGAGTCATATATTGTGACACCACATGAACAAGAACTTTTTCTTTGAATTCTTTTGGTACCATCATAGTCGAATAGTACCAGTTATTCGATGGGGTAATTAATGAACAGCACTCTGGGCAGTCCATGGTATTATCGGTTCCTGAAGTTCCGTTTACAGATGAACTCGACTTTTTCCCCATCAAAGGAGTTAGGCTATCATTAAAAAATCCCATGTTTATTTTCCCTTTCTAGTAATTGAAATCTCATCATCACTTCGATCAGCACCTATAAATGTAGCTAGTCCCTCCGCAAAAGCGTCATCTGATTTTTCCTTTTCCAATTTATCAAGGCTTGGAATAAAAGAATTATGTATATAATCCTCAGAGTTATATTTTTGTTGTTCAACAGTTGTTCTTGGGGTTGGAATATTTATTGTTTCACTGTCACCTTTATTATTGTTCTCACTATTTGTATCCTTTTTTATCAAAGAAAAAACGCCCGTAATAATCGCCACTACGATTGCCGCCACAGCACTAATAACAGCGACTTTAATTTGAATATCTAAGTTATTCCATACATTAATCATTTTCATGTTCCTTTAGCGGGTCAAGTCATCTTCTTGATCAGTTCTTTACAATCATCCAACGCATCAATAATCTTTGGATATGCTTCAGAAGCGAAATCCAAATACTTCTGATCAACGATCTCGCCATGTACGCCTCTATTAGCTATCCTCACCACCTGAATTAACAAATCTATACATTTCGGATCAAGGACGCCCTGCTGGCTCAAGTAGTAGGCCGACTGAACAAGCGAAATATGATTTTTACCGTTATATCCAATCAAATCCATAGCATCGTTTAATTTCGCTTCAATTCCATACCGCATTTTAAACAATTCGAGATTTTGCGCTGGGATGTTTACTTTATCCTGTTTCTCTGTCTTCTTATTCGTATTTTGCTCATTTAGTAAATGGATTTCCTTAATTAAATTATCCATTCTTTCTTCAGAAGGCAAAGAGCCACCGGTAATTGTGAACTGCGGCGCTACACTGTTCGAGATTTGGATTTGCGATACAAGTTGCTGGAGATTGTTGAGACTTGCTTTTACTTCCTCATTGCTTTTTTCTACGGCTTTTTTGACCTCTTTTTTAACCTTTACACCCAGAAATTCCAGCTCCGAAAAAAGTGGGAGAGCCAAAAGAATAACCCAGATGATAAACACCGTACTAAGCATACTTGCATCATCCAGTTTTTTAATTGCAAATCTATTGATTACCAAATAAATCGTGCTTATCGCTAGGAGAAAAATATACCAGAGTTTTTCCTTTAAAAAGGAAAGTAGCTTTTGCCACAACTTTATTTCTTCGTTCTTTTTCTCCTTGGTCTTTTGTCCATCCATACTGAATTTCCTCCGGCTCAGCCACGCCCATGCTGTCAGCACACCGATCCATCCACCCATCGTATTACCGAACACATCATCGAACTCTGCGATGCCAAGTCCCGTAATATACTGGGTCGTTTCGATTGCCACAGACATCAAAAATGGAACAAGTAGCACCCACTTCTTCTGTATTATCCTGTATAAACCTGCTCCTAATGGTGCGAAAAGCCAGATGTTGTTGATAACTCCAACTCTCACAGCTTGCTCCGTCAGAAAACGATCCGCATAGGAAAACAAAACAAAGTTCGTCCTTGCATCCCCTGTCTCGCGGAACATCAGTGTTTCATAAAGGATGAATACTACATACGCAGCCGTCAAAAAGACACTCATTTTCTTCGGCAGCAACAGTATCAGCAAACAGATAACACATCCAGAAATGACAACCATAAACGGAAATCCGTTCAGGATATTGTCCACACACAGCATGACATAACCGTTTTTGTCAAGCAGCAGATTCACCTTTCCGCTTCGCTTGATGCCATGCTGCCCTTTGGACAGGACCATTGGATTGCCATCTGCATCGAAATACATATCAGTGTCCGCTGTACCATCCCGGTGGTAAGTACGCTTCATAACCGTATAACCAGCATTCGTTGGTGTTGGATTACCGTCTGCGCCGAGATAGGTTATCTGGCTGATACGACCTTGCTCATCTCGCTGATATAGCTCGCCATACTGGCCAAGAGAAGATTTTACAGGTTTTCCTTCTGTGTCAAAGTATCGTTCGCCAATAACGGTTCCTTCCGAATCACGCAGATATGTCTTGACAGCATAACCAGATGTGCAGATGACGGGCTGTCTATTTTCATCGAGATAAGTAATAGCGCAATTTAGTCCTTGTTCATCATACTCCCGGTGCAAACCGTAATAGCCGCCTGTACATTGGACCGGCTGCATATTAAGGTCGTAGTAGAAATCGTCCGTTGCTTTTCCTTCCACCAGTGTTCTCACAATGGCGGAATAACCGGAACTAAGCATCATTGGTTTCTTATCTGCACCAAGATACCTGATTACAGTATCACCATCGTTATACTCATACGCGATGCCACAGTAATCGCCATACCGTTCCACTGGGTTTCCAGCAGCATCGAGGTAAAACTCTTCTATGACTTGTCCTGCCGAATCCCGTGTTCTCTGTACAGTTGCATAGCCCATGTCAATAGCATCTGTGACAGTGTCCTCAGAGTTCACATAACTCGTGGTAGTCGTATTTTTCTCTACGGTCTCCTTCACTTCAAGTTCCGAAGACGTGAAACCGAATTCATGATCAACGGCAGCATCTGGCAGTAAAAACAGGATTGAAGCCAGAATGAAGTCAAGTAATAGCGCGTGAACGCTTTTTTGTTTCAGGTTTGCACTCAAACTCCGTAGCCTCTGCTCTTAATGGTCTCCACGACCTGAGACACATATTTCTGGCAGGTGTCGTGGTCAGGAGCTTCCACCATCACACGCACAACAGGCTCCGTACCAGATTCACGGACAAGGATACGGCCAGTGTCACCCAGTGCCTCGGCCACAGCCTTGACTGCTTCCTGCACTGCTTCATCATCCTGTGCAGCTTTCTTATCGGTCAC
>OIYT01001204.1_pt1 | contig 19359 bp, 18 predicted proteins | sample 1588201 | NCBI WGS metagenome assembly OIYT01 (sample SAMN03283260) | human gut metagenome | biome: human-associated habitat; material: feces | host: Homo sapiens | place: USA | collected 2013
CCGGAAAGCGAATGGAGATGACTTTATCCAGTTCATCCGTGAGCTTGGGATTATGTGCCGCAATAACGGAGTTGTTTTATCCATTGATAATTACCCGCCGACCTCCTATTCTATGTACTATAATCGTAAGGAACAGGCGGCCGTGGCTGACTACGTGATCACTATGGCATATGATGAGCATTATGCTGGTTCTGAGGAGGCGGGACCGGTGTCCTCACTGAATTACGTAAAGGATTCTACGGAGAATACTTTAAAGGAAGTACCGGCAGAGCAGACGATCATTGCATTGCCGTTTTACAGCCGTCTCTGGAAGGAGACAACGAAGGATGGCAAGGTGAAGCTGGGTTCTGAGGCATATGGAATGCGTTCTGCCAGGGAAACTATGATCGATGCCGGTGCCAAATTTGGCTGGAACGACGATACCGGCATGAATTATGCAGAGTACACCAAGGATGGTGTGGTTTATAAAATGTGGCTGGAGGATCAGACTTCTCTGGAGGAAAAGATGAAAACGGTGTCAGATAATAAAACAGCCGGATATGCATTTTGGAAGCTGGGTCTTGAGGATTCGGCCGTATGGGACATGATCATTAAGTATATGTAGTGATTCTAACCGTTTCGGATGATTCATAATATGAAACAAAAGGATATACCGGAGCGGGGAAATATGAATCATAAGATAGACAGAGGGGTTGGCTTTCTGATCCTGGGGCTTGCATTCGTGGCGATGATCTTTGAAACGGGAAATGCTGTTTACACATGGTCGCAGCAGGCGGGCAGGACAAAGAGCTATACCATTGTGATCGATCCGGGACACGGTGGAAATGATCCCGGCAAGATCGGGATCAATAATGTGCCGGAGAAGGATGTAAATCTTGCGATTTCCTTGCATCTAAAGGAGATTTTGGAGCAGAATGACTGCAGGGTGATCATGACAAGAGATCATGACCGGGGATTGTATCAGGAAGGTGATTCCAACAAAAAGGTGGCGGATCTTCATGCCCGGTGCCAGATCATCAATGACAGCGATGCAGATGCTGTGATCAGTATTCACCAGAACAGCTTTACATCTGAGAGTTCGAAGGGAGCACAGGTTTTTTACCAGACGACATCAGTAGAAGGAAAGGTTCTGGCAGAGATTTTGCAGGAGCAGCTGGTAACCGGTCTGGATCCGGACAATCGCAGGGTGGCAAAGGCAAATAGTGATTATTATATGTTAAAACATACTCAGGCACCGATGGTGATTGTGGAATGTGGATTTTTATCAAATACACAGGAGGCAGAGCTGTTGACGCAGGAGGCATATCAGCGCCGGGTGGCATGGACGGTTGCCCTTGGGGTGCTGCAGTATGTGAGCGGAGGTCATAATCAAAATGAAAACAATAGTGCAAACGATAGATCCGGAGAGCTTTCAGGATGAAGAGCTGCAGGAGGCGTGTAAGATTCTGCAGAACGGAGGACTTGTAGCATTTCCGACAGAGACAGTGTATGGATTGGGGGGAGATGCCCTGCGGCCGGAGGCATCAGCCAGAATTTATGCGGCAAAGGGACGTCCTTCCGATAATCCTCTGATCGTGCATATTGCAGATATGGATTCATTGGAGGATGTGGCAGAGCAGATTCCGGAGGCGGCAGTGAAGCTGGCACAGCATTTCTGGCCGGGACCGTTGACCATGATCTTTCCCAAGACGGAGAAGGTGCCGGAGTCAACGACCGGAGGACTTGATACGGTGGCAGTACGAATGCCCAGCCATCCCATAGCAAGAGCTCTGATCCGGGAGTCTGGTGTTTATATTGCAGCACCCAGTGCCAATACATCCGGCAGACCAAGTCCTACGAAGGCAGAGCATGTACAGGAGGATCTGGATGGAAAGATCGATATGATCATAGACGGAGGCACTGTTGGAATCGGTCTCGAATCTACCATTGTAGATATGAGTACGGGAGTGCCGACGATCCTGCGTCCGGGATACATTACGAAGAAAATGCTGGAGGATATTCTCGGTGAAGTGCAGGTGGATCCGGCAATTCTTTCCCGGAGCATCAATCCCAATGTAGTAGCCAAAGCGCCGGGAATGAAATATCGTCATTATGCACCGAAGGGGCAGATGACCATCGTAGAGGGAGAGACAGACAAGGTGATCGGTGAGATCAACCGCCTCTGTCAGGAAAAGACGGCCGGAGGCAGTTCTGTTGCAGTGATCGCGACGGAGGAAACGAAGGCGTATTACACATGTGACCACGTCAGGAGTATTGGTTCCCGGAGCACAGAGGGATCGATCGCCGCCGGATTATATGATATACTGAGGGAAATGGATCATATAGGAGCCGAATATATATTTGCAGAAAGCTTTGAGAAGGATGCACTGGGAAAGGCGATCATGAACCGGATGTTGAAGGCGGCAGCTTATCATGTCATCAACGTATAGAGAGGGGTATTGATTATTGAAGGATTATTCAAAAATAATATATGTCTGTACGGCAAACACATATTTAAGTCCTGTGGCAGAGGCCATGTACCGGCAGTTTACAGAGCAGGAGCGGGAGAGGGAGAGAGCAGAGGGAGAGAGGGTTATTTCTTTTCCACCGTGCTGTTCCAGAGGTCTGGTTGTTCTTTTTTCGGAACCGATCAGTCCCAAGGTAAATGTTTCCCTGAGCCAGCATGATCTGCGGCCGTGTTCTCACGAGAATTCCGTTCCCCTAGAGCAGTTTGACATTGTGGAGGATGCACTGGTTCTGACCATGACATTTAGTGAGAAGGTTGCATACCTCGAGAAGTATCAGGGCGGTGAGGTGTATACGCTGGGAGAGTTTGTCGGCGAAGACACAGATATTACAGATCCCTATGGCGGTGAAGAGGAGCAGTATGATCTTTGTTATCATGAGATTGCCCGCAGAATCCGCAAAGTGATACAAATACTAATAGAAGATGAAAATGAAAAAGGAGGACAAGCAGAATGATTGCATTGGGAAGTGACCATGGTGGATATGGTCTGAAGCAGGAGATCATTAAGTATCTGGAGGAGAAAGGGATCGGGTACAAAGATTACGGATGTTATGATGAGAGTCCCTGTGATTACCCGGTCTTTGGAAAGAAAGCGGCCCGGGCGGTAGCTTCCGGAGAATGTGAGAAAGGGATTCTGATCTGTGGGACAGGCATTGGTATTTCTATTGCCGCCAATAAGATCAAAGGAATCCGGGCTGCATTGTGTCATGATGTATTTAGTGCGAAAGCAACCAGAGAGCACAATGATGCAAACATGCTTGCAATGGGGGCACGCGTGGTTGGTCCCGGTCTTGCATTAATGATCGTGGATACTTTTTTAAATACAGAGTTTTCCAATGCGGAACGTCATCAGAACAGGATTGACATGTTGGAGGAGCAATGACAAAGGAATATGAAGTCCGATAGAAAACACGTGCAAAGCAGAAAAGATACCCTTGACACTCTTCTTGTCAAGTATTAAAATTGGATTCAGTGAATCAATCGTATACATGCATGGAATGTATACAGAATGGAGGAATAGCTATGGCAAAGAAAGATATCGATTGGCATAACCTTGGATTTGGTTATGTAAAAACGGACAAAAGATATGTGTCCAATTTTAAAAATGGTGCATGGGATGATGGTGCATTGATCAGTGATGATACGATTACGATCAGCGAGTGTGCCGGAGTGCTTCAGTATGCACAGACTGTGTTTGAGGGATTAAAGGCGTATACCACAGAGGATGGTCACGTGGTGTGCTTCCGTCCGGACTTAAATGCAGAGCGTCTTGAGCAGTCAGCAAAGAGATTGGAAATGCCGGCTTTTCCACAGGATCGTTTTGTAGATGCAGTCGTACAGACCGTTAAGGCAAATATTGATTATGTACCACCTTATGGTTCCGGTGCAACTCTTTACATACGTCCATATATGTTTGGAAGCAATGCCGTGATCGGTGTAAAGCCGGCGGATGAGTATCAGTTCCGTGTATTCACTACACCGGTAGGACCATATTTCAAGGGTGGCGCAAAGCCGATCACGATCCGTGTTTCGGATTTTGACCGTGCAGCACCTCATGGAACAGGTCATATCAAGGCTGGTCTTAACTATGCTATGAGTTTACATGCCATCGTAGATGCACATAATCAGGGCTTTGCTGAGAATGTATATCTCGATGCAGCTACCCGTACAAAGATTGAGGAGACCGGAGGAGCCAATATCCTGTTTATTACAAAGGATAATAAAGTCGTTACACCGAAGTCCAACAGTATCCTTCCATCTATCACACGTCGTTCCCTGCTGATCGTAGCCAAGGAGTATCTTGGTCTTGAAGTTGAGGAGAGAGAAGTATATCTTGATGAGGTTAAGGATTTCGCAGAGTGTGGTCTTTGCGGTACTGCAGCAGTGATCTCTCCGGTTGGCAAGATCAATGATCATGGTAAGGAGATCTGTTTCCCTAGCGGCATGGAGGAGATGGGACCGATCACCAAGAAGCTGTATGAGACACTGACAGGTATCCAGATGGGTCGTATTGAGGCTCCGAAGGGCTGGATCAAGGTGATCGAGTAACAAGTAACATAATGCAATATTAAGCAAGTCCGCCGGACAGACGGAGGCTTTACAAGAAAAGACATCGGATCTGGTCTATGTTTCTCCAAAACGATCTGGGGAGAGGCAGGAACATATCCGGTGTCTTTGTTGTTTTATCGGACAAAGATTTTATGTGACAGGCTTATATTATAACAGGGCAAAATGCGGACGTTTTCTTTTTGGGCGGTGGATTTCATATAGAAATCACAGTACATTTGGGAGATGGATTTCATGCAGAAATTACAGTCCGTCAACCTGCTTGGCGAGAAGCAGCCGGTCTCCCGGATGTACCTCCTCCGAGGTCAGTCCGTTCAGTTCCATGATACTTTCCGGGGAAGTCTGGTACTCTTTGGCGATATCCCAGAGACTGCTGTTATCACTAACGATAAATCCCACGATGCCGGGCATTTTCTGAAGACGTTCCAGATCCTGCGGGGTTTCCTCGATCTGTGTGATCACGTTGCAGCCGGTAGAGGTGAATACAATGGCACTGATGCTCAGAACCACTTTTGCTTCGATTTCTGAGGCATCCAGCATGATCACGCTGATCTGGCTGATATCCGTCTGGAGCAGATAATGATCATCCGGAGAGATTCCTTTGATCTCCATAAAATGCTGGAATGGAATGACAGCATTCAGGCTGCCAAAGGGCTGGTCATCGTTTTCGGTGATATACAGGATATCTAATGCGACAATTCCTTCCAGGGAAATACCATCCTCGCGGATTTCCTGTTCGTCAATCTGTACTCTGCCGGAAGCGGTACAGATCTGAAGAATACGTTCCTGATCATCATCCGGTTTGATCTGGTCAGCAACCCGGATCACATTCTGGGTTTTCAATAAAAGCTGCTCGAAGGTGACAGGTTCCGTAGAGAGGGATAATTCGCAGGCTGTGGAATAAGCATCTTTAAGAACAGAGAGTTTGACATCTTCATAAAACTTCATGGTCATATTCAGTGGCAGTTCAATCCCGAGGATGCGCTGTTCTCCGTCATCGTCCGGTTTTACTTCCATAGAACCGCACCCCGGTTGGAATATAATATCCGGAACCATCTGTTCGCTGCATTGGTCACACTGCATGATGCCGTCGATAGAAGTTTCCGTTTCCAGATATTCCATCCGTCGTTCCTCGTCCACCGGCACATACAGAACAAACACATGCAGATCCCCGGTGATACGGATGCTGTCTTCCAGAAGGCGTGTCTGGAGATTTACAGGATTCAATTCGTAGTAAAGGATTGTATCAATATCCGGTTTTCCCTTGGGAAGGGTGATCTCATCCTTGATGCGGAAGACATCCTTCTGGCGGGGAGTGGACCGGGTGTAGGTGATATTGTCAAAGCGTTTGTGCAGACCCTCCGGTACAAGAGTATCCATTCCGGCACGCACGGCATCGTCTGAAACGATATCGACTCCGGCAGGATAGCTTGCCTCGTCCTCTGCCTGACAGTGAAAACCGGCAATAGCACGGACACTGATCTTGCGGGAATGGATGAGATTGATCTGACAGTCCTCCAGATTGTAGATGCAAAAAACAGTATCCGTATTGGAAAGACCGTCCATGTTTATCGTTTCTTCAAAGGAAATCTGGCCTTTCATATTATGTATCGGGCGGATATCATCTTTGCTGGAATATAGCAGTTCAAACTGGAGATGTCCATGCAGGATGCATTTATTCTGCTCACAGATGATCTCGGTAAGTTCCAGGCAGCCGTGTTGTTTTATGATATGGTCAATGTCCGGCTTCGTATCCGGAACATTTACATCATCCTCCAGTGTCGTCTGGATACTTCCGTGGCATTTTATCCGGTTCGTAATCATGGTTTCTAAGGATAATTTCATGGGAATTCCTCCATATATGTGATTTGTTGTCCCGTATGTTTCAATATATGAAAATTGTTACAGAGATATTCTAAAAAATAGGGAAAAAGATTGGACAGAAACGGTTATCTGATTTATAATATTGTTATATTTTGAACGAATTATATGAAATATGAGGAGGGTAATTATGGTTAAAAAGAAAAAGCATAGCAAGAAGAATAGCAGCAGCAGACTGCGGATCAAGATTATGCTGGTAGCGTTATTTCCAATGATACTGATGGCAGTGATCGTGGGGATTACAGCTACACGTAATATGAGAGAAGGAATGAAGCAGGAGATGATGTATGCGCTGGAGACAGAGGCACATTCTCTGGAGCAGTTGTATAATGCAGTCAATGACGATGCATATTCGGTCAGTGGCGATAAGCTGATGAAGGGAAGCTTTAATGTTACCGATGAGACAGATTTTCTGGATTCCCTTGTGGAAGGAACCGAAATGCAGGTGACTTTATTTTATGGAGATACCCGTATGGCAACAACCCTGAAGGATCAGTCAGGGAAGCGTCTTACCGGTACCAAGGCAGATGAATCCGTTGCCAGGGCTGTGACACAGGATGGCAGGACAGTAGAGGATTATAATATTACTATTGATGGGGAAAAGTATTATGCGTGCTATGCACCACTGAAGGGTTCCGGTGATAAGGTGATCGGTATGACATTTGCCGGTAAGCCGGTAAAGCAGGTCGAGGCTCTGATCAGTCAGCGTACCAGAGAAATTATTATTGTGGAGACAGTGATGGTACTGATCGCATTGGTTGTGATCTTTATCTTGACAAGAAGCATTCAGACAGGACTGCAGGCTGCAGAAAAGGCTGTCCACCGTTTGTCTAACGGTGATCTGACAGCGGTAGTCGAGTCAAAAGCAATGCGGCGCAATGATGAGCTGGGCGATATGGCAAAGGGCGTAGCAGTACTTATGAACCAGCTTCTTGAGGTGGTAAATAATATCCGTGCTTCGTCCGAACAGTTATTAAAGTCCGGCACAGATCTCAGCAATATGGCATCTCAGACCAGTTCTACCGCGGACGATATCAGTAAGGCGATCGAGGAGATTTCACAGGGAGCGGTTGCCCAGGCAGATGAGATAGAAAAAGCATCCCATGACGTGGACACGATGGGTCAGCTGATCGGGCATATTGCAGATAATGTTGCAGAGCTGGATCAGGGAACCCAGGAGATCAAAGGCTCCAGCGACCGTTCCATCGATATTATCCGGGAACTTACAGATTCCAATGACAGGAGCATGGAGGCGGTCAAGGAGATTTCCCGTCAGGTAAATGCAACCAATGAGTCTGCATTAAAGATACGTGCGGCGGTTGATCTGATCACTTCTATTGCCGAAGAGACCAATCTCCTGTCATTAAACGCCTCTATTGAGGCAGCCCGTGCCGGAGAGCAGGGACGCGGATTTGCAGTGGTAGCAGGACAGATCCAGAAGCTTGCAGAGCAGAGTAATGAATCGGCAGGAAGTATTGCCGATATTATTAGAGATCTTTTGAAGGATTCCGAAAATTCCGTACAGGTCATGGAAGAGGTTCAGAAGATTATGAATGAGCAGCAGGAGAAGCTGCATGCAACCAGAAAGCAGATCGTGGAGGTTGGCGATGGTATCAGTGGTGCCGCCCAGGCAGCAGGAATGATCCGCCAGCAGACAGAGAATTGTAACAGTGCACGTGCCAATGTGGCAGATGTGATTTCCAATCTCTCTGCAATTTCTGAGCAGAATGCGGCATCCACAGAGGAGACAACGGCTTCTATGGAGGAGATGAATGCAGCAATCAATCTTCTGGCAGAGTCTGCACAGCAGCTTCAGGAGATGTCCAAGTCTCTGGAAGAGAATATTTCCTTCTTCCGTGTAGACAATATCCGGAAAAGCATTCACGATATCACAGAAGCATAAACGATCAACACAGCGGAAAGAAAGGGAAGACAAAATGCTTACATATACAGATGAGATTACGGTGGAGGAGTATAATGATCTGCGACGTTCCGTAAATTGGATCACCGTAAAAGACAAGAGAGCACAGAAAGCATTGACCAATTCTTTCTACAAACTCATTGCCCGGAAGGATGGCAGACCGGTTGGCATGGCGAGGATCGTCAGTGACGGTGGCTATACTTATTTCATAACAGACGTGATTGTGCGGCCGGAATGTCAGGGAGAACATATCGGCACGGCTTTGATCGACAGACTTTTGGAGTATATCAAGCGGGATGTTATGGATGATGAGACTGTGATGGTCAGTCTGATGGCGGCATATGAAAGAGAGAGCTTTTATGAGAGGTTCGGTTTTCATACCCGGCCTTTTGGCAATCATGGCCCGGGGATGTCCATGTGGGTCTCGCGGATTGCAGACGGAAGTATCATCACATCATAAGAGCAAATAGAAAACAGCAGTTTTGAACAAGGTCACAAATATGTGAATCGGTATCAAAACTGCTGTTTTATTTGCACAAAGGAAAAATAGAAATTTTTCAGATGCTGCCAATCGATCAGATAAAGCGGTTGGTGGTAACATCATAGCGGTAATCCACCGCTTTTAATTTATCACAGATCTGCTGCTGGTCTAAATCCATTGATTTACACAGCTCTTCCAGACTGGGATAAAAGTCCCGGAGCTGCGTGTTTAAATAACTGACTAGCATCATAGGATCATTTGGAATATTCATGGAAATCCTCCAATCATTCTGTTGTTACATTATTATTTCTTTTTGGCAGAGGCGTTAATCAGTTCTACAATCTTTTCGATGGAATTGTTGAGCTGGCTTCGCTGCATTGCCTTGATAAAGCGGTCCTTTTCCTCAAAAGCGGTATTTACGGCAGTGAGGAGTTTTTCATTGGTAAGATCCTCCTCCTGGATCACAATGCTGTAACCCTGTTTCTCAAAGGAAGCAGCATTCAGGATCTGATCGCCACGGCTTGCCTGTGCGGAAAGAGGGATCAGGATATTTGGTTTACGAAGGGCAAGGATTTCACAGATGGCATTGGCTCCGGCACGAGAGATCATAATATCTGCAGCAGCCATGAGATCCCGCAGTTCTTCCTTGATGTACTCAAATTGGACATAGCCCTTTGTGCCTTTGAGAGAATCATCCATTTTGCCCTTTCCACACAGATGGATGATCTGGAAACGCTCCAGAAGCTGTGGCAGGATCGCACGGACAGCCTCATTGACCCGGACAGCCCCAAGACTTCCTCCGATGATCAGGATCACAGGTTTCTCACCGGTAAAACCACAGAAGTCAAGTCCCTTTTCTCTGTTGCCCTGAAAAAGTTCCTGGCGGATAGGAGAACCGGTCAGAACGCCCTTGTGCTCCGGCAGATGCTTCAATGTCTCCGGAAAGTTTGTGCAGACTCTGTCGGCACATGGGATACAGATTTTGTTGGCAAGTCCCGGTGTCATATCGGATTCATGGATCACACAGGGGATATGACGGGATTTGGCTGCAACAACCACGGGTACGGAAACAAATCCGCCCTTGGAAAATACCACATCCGGGTGGATGATCTTTAGCAACTTTCGTGCCTGCCCGTATCCACGGATCACCTTAAAAGGATCACTTAAATTTTTCGGGTCGATATAGCGGCGCAGTTTGCCGCTGGAGATACCATAATAAGGAATGCCAAGCTCCGGGATCAAGCGGCTTTCAATGCCCTCGTAGGAACCGATGTAGTGAACCTCGTAGCCCTGTTTCTGAAGCTCTGGGATCAGGGCAATGTTTGGTGTTACATGACCGGCAGTGCCGCCACCGGTAAGAACTATTTTTTTCATTTTATATACCAATCCTTTCCTTGATGAATGAACAATTTATACAGCAGAATTCCCATATGGTTATCGTTCGCATAGGAATTTGCCTCTATTTAATTCATTATATTAGTATTGGAGCATTTTATCAACTCAAAGTTCAAGTCTTGAAAGCAGTCTTTCCGACGCAGAGGATTCTCTGAGTGAGGCAAGGGCGTCTGCGGCATCGGAGGTATCTTTGGCACAGGAGACACTGGACAAAGCAAAAGAAGCATATGAGCAGGCAAAAGCAGCTGTAGAGACAGCAAAAGACAATAAGACAGACACAGCAAAGCAGGCAAAATCATCCGTATCCCAGGCGAAAACATCTCTGGAAAATGCACGGTCCAATCAGACCAAAAGCATAAAAGAAGCACAGAAACAGGTGGATGAGGCACAAAAAGCAGTGGAAAAATGTATTGTTACAGCACCGATCGATGGTGTGGTCACTGCCTTGAATGCAGCAGTGGGAGATACGTATACCGGTGGAACCATCGCAGAGGTCGAGGATGATAGCAGATATACGATTACCACAAGCGTAGACGAATATGATATCAGTGATGTAAAAAAGGGTCAGCGGGTTGTAGTATTAACCGAAGCAACGGATGAAGACGAGCTGGAGGGAGTTGTTACCTTTGTGGCACCTTCTACGGGAGCACTTGATTCTGAAACCAGCCGGAAGGTCATGGATATTTTTCATAGGCTGCACCAGGAGCAGGGCAAAACTATTGTGCTGGTCTCCGACAAACTGGTGGAGACATTGTATGATGGAGATAACAAAGGAGCACTCTGGCAGAAGTTGTCGATGAATATCAATGGAAATTATCAGGACTTTTATATTGTAGGAATCTATCAGTATGAGAGCACAGGAAATGTCAGCGACAGTTCGGAGGATGTTACAACAAACGCATATATTCCCCTGTCAACGGCAAAAGAGATCATGAGATCAGATGATGGGTATACACAATTTACCATTGTTACAGATACATCCGTCTCCAGCGTTTCCTCTTTTGCAGAACAGATAGAAACATTTTTTGATCAATATTACCGGAACAATGAGGATTATGAAATTGCCACATCCACCATGGAGTCCATGACGGAATCCATGAGTAGTATGGTTCAGACCGTATCTCTGACGATATCATTGATTGCCGGCATCAGTTCTTGGGTATTCAGCTACGGCACCGGTGGCAGCTATTATTATGGCGGTTCTATTCTCGATGGTTGTGGGAGTATTTTTTGGATATTATCCGGCAAACAAGGCGGCAAAGCTGGATCCCATCGAAGCATTACGATATGAATAAGGAAAGACGTTAGATAATATACCGGGATGAAAAAAGGAGAATCTGCTGATGCAGATTCTCCTTTTTTCATCCCGGTTGAACAAATCAGTTAATGCTCATCCTTCGGTGCCGGAGGGGGTGGCACTTACCCGTTCTTGATAATTCAAGACCTTTTCAACAGAAGCACACACATTGTAATACTCCCTCTTGGTTTCCTCCAGATGTTCCTTGCCGGATGCGGTAAGATGATAGTAGACGCGGAAACGCTTTCCGACAACCTGAACCTTACGCTCCTCAAGGTATCCGTTTTTCTTCAACCGATAGAGTGTTGGATACATCGTAGCTTCGTTGAGCTGATAATCCCCTTCACTCTGCTTCTCCAGATCCTGTGACAACTGATAACCATACTTGTCTTCCTGCTCCAGAAGATGCAACAGGATCATCTCAATAGTTCCTCGTTTTAAATTGTCTTTAATGCCCATTCCTATACTTCCTATACTTCTATTTATTTTTTGTTAATAGTGTCACTACCATTATAACACAAAATTATAAAAAATGCTGAATATTGTTAAAATAAATTGGAGTATTTTCTAACATGCTTTGTAAGATCCGATCGATTGTCAGATATCCAACCACCAGAATAGCAGCACAAACTACTGTAATGCCAATTAATACGCAATATTTGTAGCGTTTGGCAAGAGAGTTCCGAATCTCATCATCAACATAGTGAGAATAAATTTCTTTAAATGAGGCCTCCGGATGATCCTCGTAATATTGCAACATATCACTATAAAGTGATGATCGTAGCTGAAATTGTTCGTCCCTGGAGGAAGTATATTCCTGTGACGAAATTCTTACTTTGGAGATATTGTAACTCAGAAAACGCAGTCTGCGGGTTAATAGGAACGAGTGCATGGGTAACTCCTTTCTTAGCTGATTACGCCATGTTTTGTGCATGAAATCTGTAATTTAGCTGTTTTTTTGGCAGAGAAGCCAATTAAACTGAAAGTTGCGGTTCCGTAGGCAGTATTACCTTGTTTCCAACGTTTTCCACCGTCATAAACCCAATGATCTGGTCTATCTATTGCGATAGAGTGGGATACATCAGAACAAACCACAAGATAATCGTCATACATAAAGGTGCCATGAAGGGTGTAGGTCCAGCAAAGAACATCAGAGGAGTTATAATATTTATAACTTTTTTTAGCTTGCTTTGTATGGGTTGTTCCACGGGCAACAGATGGTAATGTTGTTTCTGTTGTGGTAACGATACAATAACTGCCATCGTCGAAGGTGATAGTGTCCTTCTGGTCAGTATCGTTTGCAGAAATAGCACCTGCTGCTGAAGCTGTAGATGCTGTCATTACACATGCAACAAGAAGACAAATTGACATAGTAATACAAGTAAGTACCTTAAAATGTTTTTTCATGATGTTACCTCCTATTCAGAAAAATAAAAGTTAGGTTTAGGAGGAGCTGATGAGTCGGGTGTTATTGTCGAATCAACAGGAGATTCTTCTAAAATCACTTCAGCGTGTCCGTTAGCTTCTCGGAATTGGTTATAACTATATATCAGAAAATTTACCAGGAATAATAAACAAACTACACATACAATCACAATGGCAGTTTTTATGCCTGTCCGTCCTTTTTGATGATGTTGTAACCACAATGATCGTTCATATTGTTCCTGCAGTTCTCTTGGATGACCGAAATACTTAAAAATCTCGGCAGTTGTCGCTGACGGATTTGCTTCCAGATAACAGTCCAAAGACTCGCTCATTTCTTCGAGAAACTTTTCTATATCGTCACGGTCTCCGGAGTAATACATCCGTAACTCTTTAAGATATTGTTCCCGATCAAAAGAATCCATCGAAATCCTCCTCCTCTTTCGTTACAGTTTAATAATATACAAAAACCATATTTAATGCAAATGTATTGTGCTAGAAAACATTGTGGTTAAACAATTTTAATCATATTAGGAAAATGTGCCTTTATTGTTAAAATTGTTAATATTTAAGGGAATCCACATGATTTTATCAAATAATTCCTTGCCCTGCAAGGGAAAATAATTCGTTTTTTATTAGAATATTCCTGACAGGAATATAAGAATGCCAAAATAGAATAAAAACAAGCGGTTATTCAAAGTATAATCGTTATATAAGAAAAGCGTTCAGTGAAATGGAAAATGGCCATTATATTTTTGATAGAGGGTGTACTTATGGCATTAAAAGATTGTGAGATTGGCGGAAAAGTCCGAAAGATTAGAAAAGAAAAGGGAATGACGCAGGAACAGTTTGCGAAAAGGTTTCATATGACACAGCAGACGTTGAGTAAATATGAAAATGGAAAAATTACGATTCCCTATGACACATTAGAAAATATTGCAGAAGGAACAAAAATTTCAATTGGATATTTTTTAGGGATTGATTCTATGGTGTTGTCTGATGATGAAGTAAGACTTATTGAGTTTTACCGTAGTTCCGATGAAAGAGTTCGAAAGTATATATATGAAACGGTTTGTATTCTTTCCACACAATTTCAGGGGAAAGATCAGGAGCAATGATTTCGATAATGATCAAATGATGTTGGTGTTTGGTGGGGCGGGGCAGTAGATAGCAATTTGTATGTAAACACATTGCAGTATACAATATCGAGATCCAGACCACGGATCAGAAAAACCTCCCGAAGAGGGCACGCTACTACCGTGGCATGATCGATCTGAACATTTTGGAAAAAGGAAAAGATTACAACCAGCTTAAAAAGAGCTACGTAATCTTCATTTGCAACTACGACCCATTCAGCCGGGGAAGGTGCATTTACCGGTTTGAAAATCTCTGCACAGACGATCCGTCATTAAAGCTGGGTGACGACACGGCGATCATCATTGTAAACCCATACGGAACCAATGATGGAAAAATGGGAAGAGGATTTGCCGCTTTTCTGGAATATCTGAGAAGCGGAAAGGCGACAGACTCCTATACGGAGTCGCTGGCAGAAGAAGTGGATTCTGTCAGAGCCAGTGAGGAATGGAGGCGAGAGTATATGCTTTTACTTGAAAGAGACCGTGAGAATCAGAACATTGGTGAACAAAGAGGGATAAAGATTAGTGCGAAAGAGGATGCAATAGAATTTTTTAAAAATGGAGCATCGTATGATCTTGTCCGCAGGTCAATATCCAAAGAAAAGATTTCGGACGAGGAGCTTCAGGAGATTTATGACTCCGCCCGGTGATGAGTTAAAAATGAAAATGCATTTCAAGTGGAGACGGGAGAAATCCCGTCTCTTTCCGTTCACCTGTCACAATCTCTTTGTGCATTATTACCAATGTATCGCTTCTGATCCGCCGTCTGCCGTGTGACAGGCGGCATTTGCTTTAAAATCTAACAAAAATTTACCCGCGAAATGCAGCATAATGGAGAAAAGCTGCGGAATCGATGTGATCGTATTGACAGACAGGCTCTCCGGGTGCTACCATCTCTGCAACATATATGTTACACAGTTGAATTACAGGGGTTATCATGGTATCATTGAGGTGTAAACAAGGATTTTCAGGACATCTATCAGGCTCAGCGCATCTGTCAGGCTCAGCACATCTGTCAGGCAGAGCATACATAACATTATTGGCATAGATATCCCCGGTGTAACAGGCAGGGATATCAGGTCCGGACTTTCCCTGGCTGTATTACAGCAGTTTTGTGATAAATAGGGAAAGTGAGGACTAAGATGACAAGACAGATAAAACAAATAGAAGATCTGGAAATCTGGGACGACTTTATGTTTGGGGTAGTCATGCAGAAGAAGGAACTATGCAGACCGCTTCTGGAGATGATCCTGCAGGTCAGGATTAAAGACATCCGTTATCTGGAACTCCAGAAGACCATCAAAAAGCGGTATGATGCCAAAGGCATCCGGCTGGATGTATTTGTGGATGACGGAGAGGGAACAGTATACAATATCGAGATCCAGACCACGGATCAGAAAAACCTCCCGAAGAGGGCACGCTACTACCGTGGCATGATCGATCTGAACATTTTGGAAAAAGGAAAAGATTACAACCAGCTTAAAAAGAGCTACGTAATCTTCATTTGCAACTACGACCCATTCAGCCGGGGAAGGTGCATTTACCGGTTTGAAAATCTCTGCACAGACGATCCGTCATTAAAGCTGGGTGACGACACGGCGATCATCATTGTAAACCCATACGGAACCAATGATGGAAAAATGGGAAGAGGATTTGCCGCTTTTCTGGAATATCTGAGAAGCGGAAAGGCGACAGACTCCTATACGGAGTCGCTGGCAGAAGAAGTGGATTCTGTCAGAGCCAGTGAGGAATGGAGGCGAGAGTATATGCTTTTACTTGAAAGAGACCGTGAGAATCAGAACATTGGTGAACAAAGAGGGATAAAGATTAGTGCGAAAGAGGATGCAATAGAATTTTTTAAAAATGGAGCATCGTATGATCTTGTCCGCAGGTCAATATCCAAAGAAAAGATTTCGGACGAGGAGCTTCAGGAGATCTATGACTCCGTTCAGTAATGAACTAAAAATGAAAATGCATTTCAAGTGGAGACGGGAGAAATCTCGTCTCTTTTGATAAATGACTCAAACTGCACATGTAAATATATAGCTGTGTACCCCCAATTATCTTGTCACTTACGGATTTCGAAACGTCTATATGATTTGCTGCTGTTTAGATGTTCGATGAACGTGTCTTCCCGGAGGTCTGGTCGTCCAGACACGTATTCATCGAAACGTTGCAAAGCAAAGACTTTTCAGAGACCCTGCTGATCCGCGTCAATTTTAGTGTCACAGTTTCAAAGTTTTGCCGGATATCCTGAGGCAAAAATCTATATGAATCTTCCATGGACAATTTCATGGATGTTTCCATAGTAAATGGATGTTTCCATAGTAATAAGAAATATTATGGGTGCAGTCTGATAATGGTTATGGATCAGTTTAAGTCAAAATCCCTCGTCCCAATTCTGCCATATTTGATTGGTTAAAATGCACGAGTAAATGTGGATAAATAGATTTTCTATAGTAAAAATCCACAAAATACGAAAAAAATGTGGCGGAATTGGACATAAAACACAAAAAAACAATTTGCGGATTAGTAAAAATGCCCATATCCCATTGCGGAAAAATTTGATACTATATTACCCGTAATGGAAGTGGTATAGCTGTCGGCAGTTGCGGATGCCGAGACTATGTACACTTCTTAAAAATCTAACTTACCCATTAAAAATTGGGGGAAATTTTAAGGAGGAAAAGAAATGAAGTTAACAAAAGGAATGAAGAAAGCTCTTTCCTTACTTCTGTCTGCTGCTATGGTAGTAACAGGAGTAAACGTAACTACAAACACAGCAAGTGCCGCTGATGGTGATGCTACAGCAACAAGTTACACTGTTGTATTTAAAGCAGCAAGTGCTGCTGGTGAAGCCGTTGACGCAACAGTTAATGGAACAGCAATTACACACACATTAGATCAGGGATGGGACAAAGAGGGCGAATTTGCAACAGGAAGCAAAGCTTTCATGCCATACGATATTAGTAAGAAGATCAAAGAGTTTAATAAGCCAGCTATGAAGGTTACTAAACTTAGCGATAATGCAACTCTTATTCTTGCTGATTTTAACTTTAAAAATGGTATTATGGCAGGCGAAGATTACCAGAACATGAATGGTGCTAAGATTACAAAGACAGGTACAGAGTATAATCTTAATCTTGCAGCAACAGATAAGGTTGGATGGAATGATAATGACTTTATTGGATATTATTTACCATATGGTGCAAGTGCAACAATTGAGTACTATGATGCAGCTCCTGCAACAGCATCTCCATCTCCTACAGCTAAGGCAACAGCAACAGCTAAGGCAACAGCTGCAGCATCTGCTTCTTCTGCAGCAGTAACATCTGGTGCTTCCGCAGCTCCTTCTACAAAGCCTGCAGTTGAGACATCTGCTCCTGCAACAACACCAGCAGTAGCAACAGAAGCTCCTACAAAGGCTCCTGCAACAGCTACTCCAGAGCCAACAGAGAAGCCGGATGAGGAAAATCAGGCATTCCTGATGTTCGCTGACAAGGATTATAAGTGGGGGAACTGGAATACAAAGGTATGTGGTGGTAACGGTAAGGACGCTACAATCACAGGCAATGGTACATACACAGTATCTATCAACAAGGAAGACTTTGCTGATCAGGAAGCTGTAGCAGCTCCTGCAAATGGTGCAACAGTATTTGGTGTAGATATCATGGGAATCTGTGCTACTCAGAAGTTTGATGCTTCCAAAATGGCTCTTTCCGACGTTGTAGTTAAGTGTGATGGTAAGGAAGTTAAGACCATCGATTTTTCTAAGATGTACGAAGGTAACATTGAGGGAGGTAAGAATGATAACTATCGTCTTGAGATCCGTAACGAGTGGGGTTATGGCGATGGTGAGTTCGCTACAAAGGATGAGTTCGATGAGGCAAACCCTAACTTCACATTCGAGAAATCTCTTTCTGTAACATTCACTGTTAAGGGAATTAAGAAGGGTGCAACACCTAAGGATGCATTCAAGACAGCTGATGGAAAATATGCAGTATCTAAGGGTGGCGAGAGAGCAAAGGTAGCTGATGCAGCTGATGTAGTAAAGACAGCAGCTCCTTCTACAAAGCCAGCAGTTACAACAACAAAGCCAGCAGTTACAACAAAGCCAGCTATCACAACAGCAGCAGCTGTTAAGGGTACAAGCAAGCTTACAGTAGCTAAGAAGCTCGTAGTAGTAGCTCCTAACAAGTCTGTAAAGGTTGCATTCAAGGCTACAAAGGCTAAGAATACATCTGGTGCAGCAGTTGTTAAGGCTACATCTAAGTCAAAGAAGGTTGCAACAGTTAAGGTTAAGGGCAAGAATGTAATTATTAAGGCTCCTAAGAAGGCTGTTAAGGGTGCTTCTACAACAGTTACTCTGAAGTCAACAAAGGCAAACGGTAAGGCTATCTCTGCTAAGATCAAGGTTTATGTCCGCAACTCAGCCAAGAAGGTTAAAGCAGCTAAGAAGTCTATCACTGTAAAGAAGGGCAAGACAAAGAAGTTGGTTATTAAGGCATCTAAGGTTCAGAATAAGAAGAAAGCATTTGCAGATACAATCACTGTAAAGGGCAAAGTTCTTAAGCTTACAGCAGTTAAGTATGCTAAGGGCAAGGCAACTCTTACTCTGAAGGGTGCTAAGAAGGCTAAGAAGAAAGTCGTTAAAATCAAGGTAGGTAAGAAGACTGTTAAGGTTAAAGCTACCGTTAAATAATAGTTCACTTCTATTACAAATAAAAAAGAGCTTTCAAAAGAAAGGGGATGTCCGGAAGGGCATCCCCTTTTGCAATGCCCGAAACAAATCGCTCCCCTCTTATTATGCCTTTGAGAGGTTTTTTGTATTTTGGAGATTTATACCGTCAGTTGATACCAGAGAGCGAGCGGCTATACGGGGCTAGGAGGATCGAACTCCCTGCCCCTAAATATATTGTATTTTATAATGGACCTGGGGCACTGGAGGGTGGCAGAAAGGCATTGCTTTTCTATGGCACAGACATTGGATGAAATTGTGGAGGAAATCAGGATTTCCAGGGAAGAGGCGAAGCATTTGTATGATGAATACAAGTCCGGAAAAAGCGGTTTTGACAATAAAAATAAAAAAAATTAAAAAAGTTTCAAAAAAGTGTTGACAACTTCTTCAAAGCATGATAATATACATATCGTTGTCGCGTAAGACAAGCGGTCAACAAAACAAGCGGAGACGCTTGATGGAAGCTTGATAATTGAACAGTAAAACAACCCTGAAAATTCTAAATAAAAGATGTG
>OIYT01001205.1_pt1 | contig 19350 bp, 16 predicted proteins | sample 1588201 | NCBI WGS metagenome assembly OIYT01 (sample SAMN03283260) | human gut metagenome | biome: human-associated habitat; material: feces | host: Homo sapiens | place: USA | collected 2013
CCCGGATGGCCGTGTACTTGGTAAGATGGCACACTCTGAGCGTAAGGGAACTGCTGTGGCAGTAAATATCTACGGAGATCAGGATCAGAAGATCTTTGAGTCCGGTGTTGCTTATTTCTCATAAATAAAGGTTAAGATTGCGGCATGGACACATGTCACGGAAAGGGGATGTGTGTTCATGCCACATATTATTTCTATACGGAATTTACAGGATACGGATCTGGATATATACGCCAGACTTTCAGAGGTGCAGCTTCTTCGTTACCAGGAGCCGAAACCTGGTATCTTTATTGCGGAAAGTCCGATCGTCGTGGAGCGGGCACTTGCTGCAGGGTATCATCCGATCTCGATTTTGATGGATGAGGAAGAACTGCCAAAACAACAGAAGCTGTTGGATCGGTGTGGAGATATTCCGGTTTATACTGCAAAGTTTGATATATTGACGCAGATTACAGGCTTTAAGCTGACGCGTGGAATGTTATGTGCGATGGACCGAAAGAAGCTTCCGGAAGCAGATGTCTTATGTGGGAATATGCACCGAATTGCAGTACTTGAGGATGTAATGAACCCGACGAATGTCGGTGCAATCTTTCGTTCGGCGGCGGCACTTGGCATGGATGCAGTGCTTTTAACACATGGGTGTGCCGATCCTCTGTACCGTAGGGCAATCCGTGTCAGTATGGGTACGGTGTTTCAGATTCCGTGGACATATCTGCCGAAGACAGAAGAAGATACCGCGCAGGCACTTCATACACTTGGATTTCCATGTGTGGCGATGGCACTCCGGGATGATTCGTGTGAGATCTGCGACCCGCGGTTTACAAAGCTTGATAAGCTCGCTGTGATCCTTGGAACGGAAGGAGAAGGATTGCGGCAGGAGACGATTACACACAGTGAATATACGGTGAAGATACCGATGACACATGACGTGGATTCGCTGAATGTGGCGGCTGCAAGTGCGGTTGCATTCTGGGAACTGTCGAAAAGAGAAACCGTTTAAGTGCGGTTTCTTTTTTTATAAAAAATCAAAAAGTGATTGACAAATGGTATTATCGTGTTATAATACATTCAAAACCTACTTATGAAGTAGGAATATAGGGAAATAAAATATATAAAATAAATTAGAAAATCCGGAGGTAGACATTATGAGTAAAGTAATTAAAAGTGCGTTGGAATTAATCGGTGATACACCATTACTTCAGGCAGATCGTTATGCGAAGAAGGCGGACGTGACAGATGTAAATCTGTTTGTAAAGCTGGAGTACCTGAACCCATCCGGTTCTGTGAAGGATCGTATTGCACTTGCTATGATTGAGGATGCAGAAGAAAAAGGAGAACTGAAACCGGGCGCAACAATTATCGAGCCGACATCCGGAAATACAGGTATCGGAATTGCAGCCGTTGCAACCGCAAAGGGCTATCGTGCAATCCTGACACTGCCGGAGACCATGAGCGTAGAACGTAGAAATCTTCTAAAGGCATATGGCGCAGAGCTTGTGCTGACAGATGGCTCTAAGGGTATGAAGGGTGCCATTGCGAAGGCAGAAGAGCTGAAGGAGTCGATTCCGGGTGCAATTATCCTTGGACAGTTTGATAACCCGGCCAATTCCGAGATGCACAAGAAGACAACCGGACCGGAGATCTGGGAGCAGACAGAGGGTAAGGTTGATATTTTCGTAGCCGGTGTTGGTACAGGTGGAACACTGACTGGTGTTGGTGAGTATCTGAAGTCTAAGAATCCGGATGTGAAGATTGTCGCAGTAGAGCCTGCAACAAGTGCAGTTCTTTCAACCGGTCAGGCCGGACCCCACAAGATTCAGGGTATCGGAGCCGGATTTGTGCCAAAGGTACTTAATACGAAGATTTACGATGAGATTATTACGATTGAGAACGACGATGCATTTGAAGAGGGAAGAGCCTTTGCAAGAGCGGAGGGTGTTCTGGTTGGTATCTCTTCCGGAGCGGCATTGAAGGCGGCAGATATTCTCGCGAAGAGACCGGAGAACAAGGGCAAGACAATTGTTGCACTGCTTCCTGATTCCGGAGACAGATATCTGTCTACTGCATTATTTGCAGAACAGTAAAGAGGAGAAAATGAACGCATAAAATATTGTTCGTTATCTTGACTTATGTTAGTGCCGATTATATAATTTTTTGTATCTGCGGACAGCAACGGAACTTATAATTATATAATCGGTTACTTTATGGAGGAAATTGCATGAAAATATCAACAAAGGGAAGGTATGCACTTCGTCTGATGCTTGATCTGGCAGTTTATAACACCGGAGAGCCGATTAGTTTAAAAGACGTTGCAAAGAGGCAGAATATATCTGAAAAATATATGGAGCAGATTATTTCTGTATTGAACAAGGCGGGATTTGTGCGCGGAATCCGAGGTGCGCAGGGTGGATATCTGCTTTCGCGTGCACCGAAGGATTATACAGTCGGTATGATCTTACGATTGACGGAAGGCGAGCTTGCCCCGGTTGCCTGTGTTGGACAAAATCCAATTGACTGTGACAGAAGAAGCAGCTGCGTAACGGTTCGTATCTGGGAGAAACTGTACGATGCGATATCGGAAGTTGTAGACAATATTACCTTGCAGGATCTGGTCGATTGGAACAACGAGCAATCGGATCAATACATGATATAATAATTCCGTCATGCAAATAAGCAGCGAGGCTGCTTGCAGACGGAGATGCTTATTTATATGACGGATAAACAGACATAAGCATGAAGGACGATAGTCCGGAATGCGCATGGCTGTTACGATTTCGGGAGTTCGAAGAACGGAGAAATCGTGATTATTATATGTAATGTATAATGATAATCACGAGTTCGAAGAACGGAGAAATCGTGAATATTATGAATAAGACGGAATCGTGTTCAATGATGCATCGGCATAAAAAAATTATATATGGAATATTGATCATCTGTATGGTGCTTTTTGGTATTTTCGGTTCAGAAAATCTCCTGCGGGATGGGGAGCGAACCTCTTCGGAATCGTCCGATACGCAAGAAACAGCCACGACACAGATTCCTGCGACAACCGGGCAGGCGGCAGACGAAATGACGCATTCTTCATCGGATGCACAAATGACGGTGCTCGATGTACGGATACAGGACAAGATTCAGACGATGAATCTGGAAGAAAAGGTCGGACAGATGTTTTTTGTAAAAAATGATGGACGCTTCGGACCGGATGAGCTAACGCAATATCCGGTTGGGGGCATTATTTTGTTTGCGGGAGATCTGGCTGGAGAGACGGCAGATTCGCTGACAGAGAAGATCCGGTCATTTCAGGATGCTTCGCATATCCCATTGTTGATCGGAACGGATGAAGAAGGGGGTACGGTGACGCGTGTCAGCCGGTATAGTGCGCTGTCTGACCATGCTTTTGCCTCGCCGAGATCCATCTATGCATCAGGAGGCATGGATGCAATTAGAAAAGACACGGAAGAAAAATCAAAGTTACTGTTGTCGTATGGAATCAATGTCAATTTTGCTCCGGTCTGTGATCTGTCCGGGAACAAAAGTGATTTTATTTATGAGCGGTCTTTCGGGGATGATCCGAAGGAGACAGCGGAGTATGTAGATATGGTAGTTACGACAATGCAAAAGCAACGGATTGGAACGGTATTAAAACATTTTCCCGGATATGGAAGCAATGGGGACACCCATGTAAACCGGATTGAGGATACGCGGACATATGAGCAGTTTGTGACGCGGGATTATATTCCGTTTGAAGCGGGGGTAAACGCCGGAGCAGACTGTGTTTTGGTGAGTCATAATGTAGTTGCGGCGATTGATGACGAGTATCCGGCATCTTTGTCTGAGAAGGTGCACGCTGAGATACGGAACGTGTTACAGTTTGATGGTGTTGTAATCACAGATGATCTGATGATGAGCGGGGTGTCCGCCAGTTATGATCTGCAGGAAGCGGCAGTGCAGGCAGTCAAAGCGGGAAATGATATGCTGCTTTCCACGAATTATCAGGAGCAGTTCAAAGCTGTGTTACAGGCGGTGAAGGATGGAGAGATCGACGAGTCTCAGATTGATGCGGCGGTTGCTCGTGTACTGAAATGGAAGTACCGGTTGGGACTTCCCGTATTTTAGGCAGAAGGGAGTAAACGAATGAAGTTAATACATTGTGCGGATATTCATTTGAATTCCTCCCTGTCTACACATCTGGACGGAGAGAAACGGAAACAGCGGAGAACCGAGATCCTGCATACGTTTTTACGCATGGTGGATTATGCCGAAGAACAATCGGTGGATGGGATACTCATCGCGGGAGATCTGTTTGATACGAAGAAGGTCGACCGGTCAACCGGAAATGCGGTGATTTCCGCAATCACCGGACATTCGGAAATCTTGTTTTTCTATCTGCGTGGAAATCATGATGCGGATGGTTTTCTGCAGTCGCTGGATAAAATCCCGGATAACCTGAAGCTGTTTGGCGATACGTGGCGTTCGTATGCGTGGGAAGAAGACGGTGAGACAATCGTGATTACGGGAGCGGAAAGCTCTGCGCGGAATGCACAGACGCTATACACATCACTCAGACTTGATCCAAAGCATATCAACCTGGTAATGCTGCACGGGCAGGAGACGCCATACGCAAGCAGCACAGGACAGGATGCGGAACAGATTCCACTCGCCATGCTGCAAAATAAAGGAATCGATTATCTGGCACTCGGGCATATCCATGCATACAAGCGCGGGCAGCTCGATGCAAGGGGAATTTATGTGTATCCTGGTTGTTTAGAGGGCAGAGGCTTTGATGAATGCGGTGTACATGGGTTCTGCCTGCTTGATATTGATGCTGCACATCATAAGCTGCAGGATACTTTTGTCCCGTTTGCAAGCCGCAGACTGTGGGAAGCATCGGTGGATGTAAGTGGATGCGCAGCTGGTAAGGATGTCTTACATGCTGTCAGAGAAACGTTACAGGAGATGCAAGTGCAGTCAGAAGATCTGGTGAAGGTCTGTCTGACCGGCAGTCTGCCTGCAGGTGTGGAAGTAGATGCAGAATTGCTTGCGATGCAGCTTTCACATTCTTTTTTTTATGTAAAGGTTGTAAACCGGATCGTGCCGGAGATCGACTATGCGTCATATTCATATGATACCTCGTTAAAGGGAGAATTTGTGCGGCTGGTTCAGGCACAGACCGGTCTTTCGGAAGAGGAGAAGGCAAAGATTATCCGGACAGGGATATTGGCGCTTACCGGGGAGGCGTTCGTATGAGACTACTGACATGTCATATTGAAAACTTTGGAAAATTGTCGGATTTTTCCTATGATTTTGCGGATGGATATAATGCCATTGTGCTTCCGAACGGTGCAGGGAAAAGCACGTTTGCGGCATTTATCCGTGTAATGTTCTATGGCTTTGCCGGGGAGACAAAGCGGACGGAAATCGAGAAGGAGCGGAAGCGTTATCAGCCGTGGCAGGGTGGTACCTATGGCGGGCAGATTACATTTACGGTGGACGGAAAATATTATCTGTTGTCGCGTGTCTTCGGGAAGACGGCAAAGGGCGATTCCTTCCGGTTACAGGATGCGGATACTTTGCTTGATAGTACGGATTACACGGAACAAGCCGGGCAGGAGTTGTTCGGAATCGATGCGGAATCCTTTCTGCGGACCATCTATATCGGTCAGGCGGAGTGTGCAGCGTTTGCGGCGACAGATAGTGTGAGTGCAAAGCTCGGTAATCAGATGGAAGAAACCGAAGATATGGTAAGCTATGACGTGGCAAATAAAAAGCTTGTCGATGCGATCAATCAGTTATCAGATAAGCGGAGCACCGGAAAACTTGCGAAGCTTGAACGGGAAGCACATGTGCTTTCGCAGGAGATACAGGCAAAAATGGCGGTGCAGGAAGAACTTGACTCGGTTTCAAACCAGTTGACGGCAGTGAAGGCACACTGGAATGCATGTGTCGCAGGGAAAATGTCTGGGGAAAACGATGAGAAAAAAGCTGCAAGTCCATCCGGACAGGAACAGGCAGATAGCTTGCAGCACAGAAAAAATGAAAAAAACGAACAGCGCAAATATAAAGGTATCACAGGTGTTGTATTAGGCCTGTTTGTAATCGTATATGCACTGCTTGCCGCAGGCAAAGGGTATCGCATGTTAATTCTCATCTGTGGTGGATTCAGTGTAGCTGCAGGTGTTTTTATGCTGCTTGGCTATGCGATAAGCAGGAGAAAACAACGTCCGGAGACAAAACCGGTGCAGACAAAGCCACTATCGGAGAAACAGCAGCAACAGCGGGCATCAGAGATGGAGACGCTGTCGAGACAGATCCTGCAATACAGCCGGAGACTTGATGAGTTGGAGAGCGAGTTTGATGTACTGACCGAAAAGGAAAGAAAATTGCAATCTCTTAATGAAGAATTGATTACGCTCCGGGAAAAATGTGATATAATACAAATGACTAAGGCTTTTTTGACGCAGGCAAAGGAAAATTACGGTGCACGTTATCAGGCACCGGTTATAGATGCCTTCCGGAGGTATTACCGGATGTTAGCAGGCGAAGACGGAACAGCGTATGGACTTACGGCGACGTTCGAGATGGAGAGGCAGGAGCAGGGAATGTACCGGGATATGGGATATTTCAGCCGGGGATATCAGGATATGACCGGTTTGTGTATGCGTCTTGCATTTGCGGATGCCATGTACCGGGAGGAAAAGCCGTTTCTGATTCTGGATGATCCGTTTGTGAATCTCGATGAGGAAAAAATAGAGCATGGAAAAGCATTTATAAGAGAAATCGCAAAGGAATATCAGGTGATTTATTTCACCTGTCACGAAAGCCGCGCGTGATAAAGGGGTATACTATGTACACATATAATAAAAAAGTTCTTTTTTCAGATGTTGATGCAACAAGAAGAATGTCGTTTGGGAGTCTGATGGATGCCATGCAGGATTGTGTCAACATCAATTCCGAGTCGGTAGGCAGAGGCATTGACTATATGCTTGAGCATAAGCGGACATGGTTCGCAATCGGCTGGAATATTGAGATCCGCCGTATTCCGAAGATGTTCGAGGAGATAAGCGTGAAGACCTGGGCGTATGAATTTGCGACATCTATCGGCTATCGTAATGTCATTGTGACAGATGAGAACGGCGAGGATATTGTCTGTGCCGATTCGATGTGGACACTCATGGATATGGAGACGAAGCATCCGGTTCGGATTGAAGAAGAGGATGCAAAGGGATATGAGATCAGACCGCGGTATCCGATGGAAAGATGCGGTAGAAAGATCCGTCTGCCGAAGGAATTCGAGGTTGTTGACACAGTAGTTGTGCCAAAAGCCGACATCGATTACAACGGACATATGAGTAACGCAAAATATATCCTGCTTGCCAATGAATATCTCGAGGATATCACGCGTGTCAGCCGGATCCGCGTGGAATATAAGAGTCAGGCGCGGTACAGGGAGACGCTTGTGATTGAGCGTGCACAGTTGGAGAATAAAACAGACGGCGGGACGGAAACACATGTGATTGTCAAGATGAGCGGCAAAGAGGCAGGCGATGTCAAAGCCGTTGTTGATTACAGTATAATAGAAGCTTAAAATATTATTTCGTAGATAAAATAATACAGGAAAAACAGTATATGGAATTAGCAAAAAAAGAGATACAGAATCTAATCCGGATTGCCGCAGATGCGCGTAAATTTGCATACGCACCATACTCGCAGTTTGCAGTCGGGGCGGCATTGCTTGGGGCAGATGCGAAGGTATACACCGGATGTAATATTGAGAATGCAGCATTTACACCCGGAAACTGTGCAGAGCGGACAGCTGTGTTTAAGGCTGTGAGTGAAGGCTGCAGGGAATTTACGGCAATCGCGATCGTAGGCGGGAAACTTGACGAAGATGCGCTTGCGCAGACCGGATACACTGCACCATGCGGTGTGTGCAGACAAGTGCTGCGGGAGTTCGTTAATCCGTCCGCATTTGCCGTGATTTTAGCACGCACAATGGAGGAGTATAAGGTATATACATTGGAAGAACTGCTTCCGGAAAGCTTTGGACCGGAGAATTTGAAATAGATGATGGAGGATGAATCGTTTGAGTAAATTAGAGAATCTGACCGCATATACGGTAGTGGAAAAGAAGGAATTGAAGGAAGTTAACGGATACGGATATATCCTGTCCCACAATAAGACAAAGGCACGGGTGGCTGTGATTGAGAATGATGATACGAACAAAGTATTTACGATTGGGTTTCGAACACCGCCAGCCGACGATACCGGTGTGCCGCATATCACGGAGCATTCGGTTCTTTGCGGTTCCAGAAAATTTCCGGTCAAGGATCCGTTCGTGGAGCTTTGCAAAGGAAGTCTGAATACATTCTTAAATGCAATGACTTATTCGGACAAAACAGTATATCCGCTTGCCAGTCTGAATGAGAAGGATTTTCATAATCTGATGCATGTCTATATGGATGCCGTTTTTTATCCGGATATGTATGAGAAGAAGGAGATCATGATGCAGGAGGGCTGGCATTATGAGATTGACGAGGAGACCGGGGAGCTCACGTATAACGGTGTTGTATTTAACGAGATGAAGGGCGTGTATTCTTCTCCGGAACAGCAGCTTTACCGAATTATTGAGAAGTCGCTGCTTCCACATACAGCATATGGCTTTGAATCCGGCGGAGATCCGGAGGCAATCCCGAATCTGACACAGGAGGATTTTATTGCGTTTCATAAGCGGTATTATCATCCGAGCAACAGTTATATCTATCTGTATGGAGATATGGATGCCGCAGAGGAGCTTACATTTATTGATGAGGAATATTTACAGAATTTTGATTATGCGGAGATTGATTCGGCTCTGACAGACGAGCCGGCATTTGAAAAACCGGTAACGGAACGGGCATATTACTCAATTTCTGAAAACGAATCCGAGCAGGATAACACATATCTGGCATACAATATGGTTATCGGTACAAGTGCGGATAAGAAATTATGTGCAGCATTCGCGATTCTTGAATATGCCTTGCTGTCGGCACCGGGCGCACCGCTCAAAAAGGCATTGATTGATGCAGGACTTGGCAAGGATATTCTGTCATCCTTTGATGACGGTATCAAACAGCCGAACTTCTCAATCATTGCAAAGAATGCGAATGCAGAAGATTTAGAACGATTTATACAGGTGCTTGAGGATACGCTTGCTTCCATTGTGGAGCAGGGTATGGATAAGAAATCGCTGCTTGCGGCAATCAATTATTTTGAGTTTAAGCACAAGGAAGGAAACTTCGGACGATTCCCGAAGGGATTGATGCTCGGATTAAATGCATTTTCTACATGGCTTTATGATGATGCGGCAGCGCTTGATCTGTTCAGCCTGAACGATGTGTACGATGCGTTGAAGCGGGATGTGGAGACCGGATATTTTGAAGCTCTGATCAGACAGTATATTTTACAGAATACGCACAAGTCATATTGTCTGCTGATACCAAAGAAGGGTCTTAATAATGAGATTGCAGAGCGTGAGAAGGCACGGCTTGCGGCATATAAGGAGACGCTTTCTGCGGCGGATATCGAGGAGATCCGTGCGAACATGATGCATCTGAAGGAGTACCAGAGTTCCGGTGATGCGGAGGAAGACTTGAAGAAGATTCCGATGCTTGCAATCGATGATATCGAGAAACATGCCAAGAAAATAAATAACCGCATTCTGGAGATTGAACATGTCAAGGTACTAAGTCATGATATTTTTACAAACGGAATCACGTATCTCAGCCTAAACTTCTGTATGGATGATATCGACTATGATAAGTTTCCGGTAATTGCACTTTTGACGGAAATTTTTAAGTATGTGGATACGGAGCATTTCAGTTACAGTGAGTTATCGAACGAGATCGATCTGTATACCGGTGGCATTGGATTCAGTACAACGGTCACCAATAAGAAAGAATATGGCGGTTATGTGACACATTTTGTCGTCAGTGCAAAGATGTTGGATGCACAGCTCGATAAGGCAATGGAATTAGTTGAGGAGATTTTGTTCACCTCGAAGCTTTCGGATAAGAAGCGATTGAAGGAGATTATTGCGGAGACGCGTGCGGCAATGAAAGACGATCTGCTTGCGAACGGACATACAACAGCGGCGGGACGTGCAACGGCATATATTTCTAAAATAGGTGTTGTGAAAGAACTGACAGAGGGTGTGGATTATTATATGTATCTGTCAGATCTGGATGATCATTTCGAAGAACGCTATGAGGGTCTGGCTGCTGATCTGCAGGAGGTACTTGGACAGCTTCTGCGCAGAGATTCCCTGCTCGTGAACTTTACTTCCGATAAGAAGCCGGAGGATACGCTGACTGAGAGTCTGACGGGATTTTCCTGCAAGCTTTCGACAAGACTGGCGTTTGAGAATGTGAAGGAAATTCCGGTAGTAAAAAAGAACGAGGGCTTCAAGACGGCAAGCCAGGTACAGTACGTAGCGACGGCCGGTAATTTCTGTGAACGTGGATATGGGTATACCGGCGCTTTGAATGTATTGCAGTGCATCTTCTCATACGATTATCTGTGGATCAATGTGCGTGTGAAGGGTGGTGCTTACGGCTGTATGTGCAGCTTCAATCGAAGCGGTAACGCATATTTTACCTCCTATCGTGATCCAAATCTGCTGGAGACATATGAGATCTATAAGAAGGCACCGGACTATGTGAGAAGCTTTGACGCAGACGAACGAGACATGACGAAATATATTATCGGAGCAATCAGTAAAATGGATGCACCGCTTACACCATCCGCAGAGGGTAATTTCAGTCTGATCTGTTATCTGATGGGAATTGAAGATGTGGATCTGCAGCGGACAAGAGATGAAGTGCTTGGTGCGACACCGGAAGTAATCCGTGGACTTGCCGGATATGTGGAAGCGGCTGTCGATGGCGGTGTGATCTGTGCAATCGGTGATGAAGCGCGGATCGAAGCTGCGAAGGATGCATTTACAGAAGTAAAGAGCACATTTTAGGTACAATACACAGGGAGAAACATATGGATAACTTATCGACATACAAATCTGGATTTGTTGCAATCATCGGACGTCCGAATGTGGGAAAGTCCACATTGATGAATCATCTGATCGGACAGAAGATTGCGATTACAAGCAGCAAAGCGCAGACGACGAGAAACCGGATCCAGACAGTATATACGGATGATGAAGGACAGATTGTGTTCCTGGATACACCGGGTATCAACAAGGCGAAAAATAAGCTTGGCGAGTATATGATGAATGTTGCGTACTCCACATTGAATGAGGTGGATATCGTCATGTGGATCGTGGAGCCGACGACATTTATCGGCGCGGGCGAGCGTCATATCATTGATGTGTTAAGTAAGGTAAATACGCCGGTGGTGCTTGTTATCAATAAGACGGATACCGTGGATAAACAGGCAGTTGCAGATGCTATAAACACATACAAAGAAGTACATGATTTTGATGCGATTGTTCCTGTTTCTGCACTGCGCGGACACAATCAGGCGGAGCTGATTAAGACGTTAAAGCGGCTGCTTCCGTTTGGACCGCAGTTTTATGATGAGGATACGATTACCGATCAGCCGGAACGTCAGATTGTGGCGGAGATGATCCGTGAACAGGCACTTCGCCAGTTAGACAAAGAGATTCCGCATGGTATCGCCGTTGTGATTGACCGGATGAAGGAACGTCCGGATGGCAGCTGTATAGATATTGAGGCAACAATCATCTGTGAGCGGGATTCCCACAAGGGGATTATTATCGGAAAGCAGGGGGCAATGCTTAAGAAGATTGGTACAAAAGCACGGATCAGCATGGAAAATCTGCTGGACATGAAAGTGAATTTAAAGCTATGGGTAAAGGTAAAGAAGGACTGGAGAGACAGCGATACCTTACTTCGTAATTACGGTTATCGGGAGGAAAATTAAGATGAAGATCGGTTTTGACAACCAAAAGTACTTAGAGATGCAGTCACAGCATATACGTGACCGGATCGCACAGTTTGATAATAAATTATATCTGGAGTTTGGAGGCAAGCTTTTTGATGACTATCATGCATCACGCGTGCTTCCGGGATTTCAACCGGATTCGAAGCTGCAGATGTTATTACAGTTAAAAGACCAGGCTGAAATCGTGATCGTGATCAGTGCAGAGGATATCGAGAATAACAAGGTGCGCGATGATTATGGAATTACATATGATATGGATGTGCTGCGTCTGATCGACGAATTCCAGGCAGTAGGACTGTATGTTGGCAGTGTGTGTCTGACGAAGTATGCCGGACAGGCATCGGCAGAGCTTTTCCGCAAGAAGCTTGCAGAGCTTGGAATCAAGTCTTACCGTCACTATAAAATTGTTGGATACCCAAGTGATATTGCCCATATCGTGAGTGATGAGGGGTATGGAAAGAATGAATATATCGAGACAGAGCGCCCGCTTGTTGTCATCACGGCACCGGGACCGGGCAGTGGAAAGATGGCAACCTGCCTGTCTCAGCTTTACCATGAATATAAGCGTGGCGTGAAAGCCGGGTATGCAAAGTTTGAGACATTCCCGATCTGGAATCTGCCACTCAAGCATCCGGTCAATCTTGCTTATGAGGCAGCAACAGCGGACTTAAACGATGTCAATATGATCGATCCGTTTCATTTGGAAGCATATGGTGAGACGACTGTTAACTACAACCGCGATATCGAGATATTCCCGGTTGTTGCGACAATGTTTGAACTGATCGCCGGAAGCAGCCCATATAAGTCTCCAACGGATATGGGTGTCAATATGGCTGGAAATTGTATCATTGACGATCAGGTATGCCGCGATGCATCGGCACAGGAGATCATCCGCCGGTATTATCGGTGCCTGTGTGACAGAAAGCGTTACGGACAGTCGAAGGATGACAAGAATAAGTTAGAGCTTTTACTGCGGCAGGCGGGTGTCTCTATGGAGGACCGCCTGGTGGCAAAGAAAGCATTGGCAAGGGAAGAGGAGACCGGACATCCGGCGATGGCAATCGAGCTTGCAGACGGCACGATCGTAACCGGAAAGACCGGAGATCTGCTCGGTGCATCGGCAGCTGCGATCTTGAATGCGCTTAAAGTACTTGCCAGAATTCCACATGAAGTACAGTTAGTATCCAAGGAAGCGATTGAGCCGATCCAGCGACTCAAAATCCAATATCTTGGAAGCCACAATCCAAGATTGCATACCGATGAGATTCTGATTGCGCTTTCCACGACGGCGGCACAGGATGAAAAAGCAAAGCTTGCAATTGAGCAGCTCTCAAAATTGAAGAATTGTCAGGCACATTCGACAGTATTGCTTTCATCGGTGGATGAGCAGCTTCTGAAGAAAATAGGTGTCCAGCTTACGTGCTCCCCGAAGTATGAAGAGGAAGACAGAAAATATCATAGACGTTAAAAAATTGATTGTAAATAGAATATGAATCTGATAAAATATGCTTGTTTTTGTAAGAAAAAACAGGCATATTTTTATGCATTTTCGTAGAGAATACGAAAGAAAAATCTGGCCTGCATCCGCCAATGCCATGGATAAGGATGTCAGGAACACAAGGAGGATGAGAGTTTATTGGAAAACAACACTAGTTCAACAAACATTATTGAGCTAAAGCACATCACAAAAACATTTGAGGATGGGTTTGTCGCTGTAGAGGATTTTAACCTTACGGTAAAAAGGGGCGAATTCGTAACGTTTTTAGGGCCTTCGGGCTGTGGTAAAACCACAACACTCCGCATGATTGCGGGCTTTGAAATTCCTACAGAGGGAGAAATACTGCTAGATGGTAAAGAGATTGGAAATCTACCACCAAACAAACGCCCGATCAACACAGTATTTCAACGGTATGCATTGTTTCCACATTTAAACATTTTTGACAATATCGCCTTTGGATTAAAGCTTAAGAAGCTGCCCAAGGACGAGATTAAGCGGAAGGTAAAGAAAGTTCTGGAGATGGTAGACTTAGAAGGGTTTGAGACGCGGAAGGTAGCAACCTTGTCCGGTGGACAGCAGCAGCGAATCGCAATCGCGCGTGCACTGGTCAATGAGCCGCAGATCCTGCTTCTCGATGAGCCGCTCGGTGCGCTCGACTTAAAGATGCGCAAGGAGATGCAGCTTGAACTGAAAAGTATGCATGAAAGACTTGGCATTACCTTTATCTATGTAACACACGACCAGGAGGAGGCACTTACGATGTCGGACAAGATCGTTGTCATGTCCGAAGGACGTATGCAGCAGATCGGAACTCCTGAGGATATATATAATGAGCCGAAAAATGCATTCGTTGCAGACTTTATCGGCGAGAGTAATATTTTTACGGGCATCATGACAGACAAGCTCAAGGTGCGTTTCTGCGGAGCGGAATTTGCCTGTGTGGATGATGTCGAGCATGGACGGCTGGTGGAAGTTGTTGTGCGGCCGGAGGATGTGGAGATCACAACGCCTGAGAATGGTGCAATCACAGGAACGGTTACATCGGTTGTATTCAAGGGTGTCCACTATGAGATTACAGTGGAATCCGGCAAGAACGAGATCGTGATCCAGTCGACGAAGACCGCAGCGGTTGGAAGCCAGGTTGGACTGAATGTGGAACCGGACGGTATCCATATCATGATTCCGGAACACACACTGAATAAGATCGAGAGTGATGTAGACAAGAATTATGAGCTTACAATCTTTGATGGAAAGATCCAGTGTGATCTGACGAAGATCATCCCGGGTTCTAAGTTTAACGACGCGCATGAGCTTTTAGATGCACATGGTGACGTGATTGATTATGAGAAACTGAAGGTCGTGCTTGCAATCAAGCCACGGCATATTTCCATGAGCGATAATGAGGAAGAGGGTATCGTCTGCGGACATATCATCAACCTGATCTACAAGGGTGATCATTACAGCTACGTGGTCCGTACGGATATGGATGAAGATTTCATCGTTAACGATGAATACCTGTGGAATATGGATGACTATGTAAGTCTGGTTATTCCGGAGGAGCATATCCAGTTTTCCATCAAGAAATAGAAAAGGAGTGATATTGTATGCGTTCTTCACGTTTTGCAAAGAGCGGACTGGGTATACCTTATGCACTTTTTCTATTGCTGTTTGTAGTAGCCCCATTGTTTGTTCTTTTATATTATGCGTTTACAAACGGACAAGGTCAGTTTACCGTGCAGAATCTGGCGGCATTTTTTACGAGCCCGAATACGATCGGTACACTTGCGTACAGCTTTGCGCTGGCGGTTGTGACGACCTGCGTCTGTGTACTGCTTGCATATCCGATTGCGTATATCTTAGCGCGCAGCAATATGCGGCATAAGAGTGTGATCTTAGTTGCATTTGTGATGCCGATGTGGATCAATTTCACATTGCGTATCACTGCATTAAAAGAGATACTTACGGTGTTAGAGGGGAATCTTGCCCTGCATCCGTTTTTAAATTCTGTCATCGGCATGACGTATGATTTTCTTCCATTCATGATTCTGCCGATGTACACGACGCTGATGAAGTTAGACACAAGTCTGATAGAGGCGGCAGGTGACCTTGGCGCGAATCCGGTACAGACATTCCTGAAGGTGACACTGCCACTTTCCGTGCCTGGCATCATCAGCGGAATCACGATGGTATTTCTGCCATCTATGACAAACTATGTTGTGCTGGATATGCTTTATAACAGCACGTATATTATGGGTAGTCTGATCGGAAGCTATTTTGCATCCTACGACTGGCACAACGGATCAATGATCGCACTGATTCTGCTTTTGATCATATTGATCTTCACCCTCTTTACGAACAAATACTCGGATGAGGACGAGGGAAGAGGAGGTGCACTGATCTGATGAGAAAAACGATTGGAAAACTATTTTTGATTCTTATGCTGCTCGTTATCTATGCACCGATTCTGATTCTGGCAGTATACAGCTTTACGGATTCCGGAAATATCGGTTCGATCCACGGATTTTCTATGCAGAATTATGTGACACTGTTCACAAAGGGTGAGCTTCGGGATATGATCGTTGGGACGGTTCTTCTGGCACTTGTTTCATCTCTGCTTGCTACAATCTTTGGAACAATGGGTGCGATTGGTGCGTTTTATTCGAAGAAACTTGCGAAGAACTTTATTAACACAGCCAATCAGATTCCGGTTGTCAATGCAGATGTTGTAACCGGCTTTTCCATCTGCGTGCTGCTGATCGTTGCATTTGGCATGAATAAGGAAAGCTATGTGCCGCTGCTGATCGGCCATGTAGTGTTATCTGCGCCATTTGTGTATCTGTCTGTGGTTCCGAAATTAAAGCAGATGGATGCAAGTCTGTATGAGGCGGCAATGGATCTTGGTGCGTCTCCGTCGATGGCACTCCGTAAGGTTGTGATCCCGCAGATCATGCCGGGTATCGTATCCGGATTTGCGCTGGCAATCACACTTTCGCTTGATGATTATTTCATCGCAAGCTATACAAAACCGGCAACGTTTAACACGATCAGTACGTATGTTGTCAATGCAACCAAGGGTTCACAGACAGAGATTAAAACTGCGCTCTGGGCGCTTTCGACAGTGATCTTCCTGATCGTTATTCTGGTAGTGGTTGTCATGAATGTGGCTGGCAGAAAGACAACCTCTGAAAAAGGAGGTGTCCGCAATGAGAAATAAGATGTTAAAACGTGTGACAGCCGTTGCGGCGGCAGCTATGATGACATTTCTGGCAATGGTGCCGGGAACAAAGATCACACATGCACAGGGAAATGACGACGTGATCAAGCTGCGTGTCTGCAACTGGGAGGAATATATCGATCTTGGTGACTGGGACGAAGAAGAACGCATGGAGCTTGAAAATGGTGCGGATATCTTCGGTGAGAATTTGATGGTCGATGATTTCACCGAGTGGTATTACGAGACGTACGGCAAGCGCGTGGAGGTTGAGTATTCGTGCTTCGGTACGAACGAGGATCTGTATAACCAGCTGACACTCGGCGATGTGTATGACCTTGTCTGTCCGTCTGATTATATGATCATGAAGCTGATGGCAGAGAAGAAGCTGGTGCCGTTTTCAGAAGATTTTTATGATACGGACAATCCGGATAATTACTATGTGCGCGGGGTATCCGATTATATTAAGGATACGTTTGATGAAAATGAGATCGGCGGTGAGTCGTGGAGTAAATATGCGGCAGGCTATATGTGGGGCGTCACCGGTGTTCTCTACAATCCGGAGAAGATGACAGAAGAGGAAGCATCTACCTGGGATGTGTTTTTAAATGACAAATTCAAGCGTCAGGTTACGATCAAGGATAATGTCCGGGATTCTTATTTTGCGGCACTTGGTTCTTACAGAAAAGACGAACTGATGGATGAATCGCTCCGCAATGCACCGGATTATCAGGAGCGATTGATGCAGATCATGAATGATGTGGATTCCGATACGATTGAGAATGTGGAGGACATCCTGCAGGATATGCAGGGCAATGTTTATTCGTTTGAGACCGACAGCGGTAAAGCAGACATGATCAGCGGAAAGGTCGTTGCAAACTACCAGTGGTCCGGAGATGCTGTCTATGCGATGGATCAGGCAGAAGAGGATGATTTCTATCTGGATTTTGCGGTGCCGGAGGAGTCGACGAATCTGTGGTTTGACGGCTGGGTTATGCTGCAAAGCGGAATCGGACAGGATGCGGAAAAACAGCAGGCCGCTGAGGCATTTGTAAACTTTGTGTCTCGTCCGGATAATGCGGTGCGTAACATGTATTACATTGGTTATACATCGGTGATCAGTGGCGGTGACGATGATACAGTCTATGATTATCTGAAATGGAATTATGAGGCAGAGGATGATGAAGAGGATACAACAGAGTATCCGGTTGGTTTCTTCTTCTGTGGGGATGATTCCAATGAAGATTATATTATGACTGTGCCGGAAGAACAGACGCGCAGACAGTTGTTTGCACAGTATCCGACGCAGGAGGTACTGCAACGGAGTGCAGTCATGCAGTATTTTGATGATACGGCGAATAAGGAAATCAATCAGATGTGGATCAATGTCCGGTGTTATAATATTGAGGATGTGCCGGTACAGATATGGATTTTCGTTGGTGCGGCCATCGTACTTGTGATTTATATTACCATACGTATCCGGATGAGTCATTACCGGGAAAAGAAATAGAGAGATAACAAAAAATGCGTGAGGAAATACAGGTAACGGGTATAATTTTATATGCAACACTTGTGAAGGAGTACGATAAACGGTTGGTCATACTGACCAAGGAACGCGGAAAGATCACAGTGTTTGCAAATGGTGCCAGAAAGGCGGTAAGCCAGCTCCGGGCGGCGAGCCAGAGCTTCGTGATGGGTACTTTTACCGTATTTCCGGGAAGAGATTCCTATACGTTAGTCAAAGCGGAGGTCCGGGAATATTTTTCCGGACTTCCTTTGGATATGGAGAAGTTGTGCTATGCATCGTATGTGTGTGAATTTATGTCATATTATACGAGAGAGGGCTGCTATTGTGTGAATGAGCTCAATCTGCTCTATGTGACACTCAAGGCACTTGAACAGGGAACTGTGGACAATCAGTTGATCCGCTATGCGTTCGAAGTACGGCTGATGGATATCGAAGGACAGGGGATTCATGCATATACATGCGTACGCTGCAATAAGAAGGAACTGAAATATTTCAATGCGAAGGCAGGCGGGCTTCTGTGTGAGGCATGCGGAAAAGAGCTGAAGCTTACACGGACGGTATCCGAGACACTTATCTATACTCTGCAATATATCCAGTCGGCGGATCTTACGAAGCTGTATGCGTTTCAGTTAAGTGAGGATGCGATGGCAGAATTAAAGTACGTGGCAGACCGTTTCCGGGAAGCATATATCGACCGGGAATTCAAATCGCTGGAAATACTATCATCCCTGTAAAAGCCCGACGCATAAAAATGCATGGTGTATGATGAATTTCAAAAATATGGTTGCAATCTGAACCATTAGCCTGTAAAATGTTGTATGTTTCATATGGTGAAGAAAGTCACACCGAAAAATAATAAGAATCCGCACACTCCGGTGCGAGAGGAAGGAAGGTTTACAAAATATGGAAAAGACTTTAGACAAAATCGTAGCACTTGCAAAATCAAGAGGATTTGTTTATCCGGGCTCTGAGATTTACGGAGGTCTTGCAAATACATGGGATTACGGTAATCTCGGTGTAGAATTAAAGAATAATGTAAAACGTGCATGGTGGCAGAAATTTATTCAGGAATCCCCATACAATGTAGGTGTCGACTGTGCAATTCTGATGAACCCTCAGACATGGGTTGCATCCGGACATCTGGGAAGTTTCTCTGAT
>OIYT01001206.1_pt1 | contig 19343 bp, 19 predicted proteins | sample 1588201 | NCBI WGS metagenome assembly OIYT01 (sample SAMN03283260) | human gut metagenome | biome: human-associated habitat; material: feces | host: Homo sapiens | place: USA | collected 2013
CGGATAACCATGCTCCTTAAGCAACTGCTGTTTCTGTGCGGAAAGTGCATGGAGCTGTTTTTTCATATCATCGAGAGCCTGTTTGTCTCCACTGAGGAGTTTGCGACCCTGCATGATACACAGACCGGAGATCTGCTGTTCCAGCTCCTGATAGGCAGGAATCCGGGCATAAATCTCTTCTTTGCGCTGCAGGAGGATATGACGGTTTTTATTCTGTATTTTTTCGTAGTCGGCGGTAATTGCCTTGAACTGGGAATTTGTGATCATTAATTACTGAGAAGCTCCTTTTCTAAAGCATCGTAGTCATATTTGCGCTGTTTAAAATCGTGGAAACTGCTTGTCTTTGCGGCAGTTGTCTTTTTTTTCTGAGAGAAAGCCTTGTTGGCAGCTTCCGCCTCTGCAGGATTATGTATATTTTGTTTCAGCCAGCTTTTTAAAATGCCGTCTGTATATTCTATGCGGTTTTTATCAACGGCAAGTGCTGCCTTTTCACAGGCCGCAAGGATCATATCGTGCGTGAAACCATATTCCTTTTCCCAGCGGTTTACAAAATCCGCTTCCTTTTCTGTCGGTGCACTTGTCCGCCCGAGTGCATTCATGACTGTATAGACGATCTTATTATATTTGTAGGATTGCTGTTTGGCCTGCTGGACAGTTGTAATTTTTTCCTCGGACCAGTTGATCGCAACCTTTTCGATATAACGCATTTCTCGATGCCCTTTGCCGACACAGTATTCGATCAGATAATCGATCAGGTCGGTCGAAAAATGCAGCCCTTTATATAAGAAGATGATTGTTTTGATATCGGGAACTGTCAGAACACGCCCCAGATATTGCTCTGCAATAAAAATAATCTGGGAAGCTTCTTCTTCCTGTTGAAAGGATGTAACCTCGTCCAGGCTGTAGGAGGGCCTGCTTTTTGCCGGCTGTACCTCCGGCGCAGGAGCTTTCTTCACTGTCTTATGCTGTGAGGATTCTGCAGGGGCTTCCTGTGTCCCGGCTGGAGCAGCGGGCGTAGAAGAAGCGCCGGATTGCATATGCAGGGCAAGGATCTCGCCGTTTTCGTCATATTCGATCCGCACAAGATTCTTCTTTTCCCAATAGGAGAGCGCGCGGACAACATCCTTTTCCGTATGGTTAAATTTGTCTGCGATATCGGAGATGCTCGTAGGCAGATTGGCATGCATCATGCGCAGCAGATAAAGATAGACTTTGATCTGTGCATCATTGGCATTTTCCATATATTCATCAATAAACTGATTGGATACGATCGTAGCATCACTATAATCATCTCTGTATATCGTAAGACGACTCATTTCATTCACCTGACCTTGTTTTAATAGCAAATGAAATTATAGCACAGACATTTTTAAAATGAAATAGCCATTTTTCTGCAAACCCTTGTAAATGCTGGGTTTGCGGGGAATGTGGATAATGTGGATAAAGTGGATAAGCTGCCCGGCTGCATACTTTGTAAACAAGGAAAAGGTGTGATGGATTGTCGCTTTTTGACAGGATCAGCATGGAAGGCTGGACACGGGTTATGTAAACAAAATTATCCACATCTTTTTCTGTGATTTACACACCAAAAAATGTGGATAATGTGGATAAGTTATTTGCCGAGCAGGTTTTCGCCGATTTTATAGACATCTCCGGCTCCCATAGTTATCAACAGATCATCCGGCTCACAATTTTCTAATAAAAAATTTTCAATCTGATCAAAAGACGGGAAATACTCGCATGGCGTTCCCAGCTTTTCAATCTCAGCCTGCAGCGTACGGGAGCTGATGCCGAGTGTATCTGTTTCCCTTGCTGCGTAAATATCGGCCAGTACAACATGATCTGCGAGGGAAAGTGCTTTTGCAAATTCCGGCAGAAGTGCTTTGGTACGCGTGTAAGTATGCGGCTGGAAGACACACCAGAGCTTTTTGTGCGGATAATTCTGCGCTGTTTTTAAAGTCGCGGTTATTTCTGTCGGATGATGTGCATAATCATCTATTATAGTTGTCTCAAGAAGCTTGCCCTTATACTGGAACCGTCTGTCAGTACCACTGAAGCTTTTCAGGGCTTCACAGATCGCATCCGGCTCTCCGCCGAGCAGCAGATAAGCGATCGCGATCGCTGCCATGGAATTGGAAATATTGTGACGGCCCGTTACACCGAGAGAAACCGGGAAAACAGTCTCGCTGCCGTCTTTCTTTAAATGGATGCGGTAGGAGCCGCGCGCCATGGCATCAAAGGTAATATCGGTCGCATAAACATCAAAATCTTCTGAAAAACCGTATGTGATCACATGGCAGGGAAGATCATGGGTGATCTCGGAGACATTCTCAATCTCACCGTTGATAACAAGTGTTCCGTCAGCGGGGAGCAGACACACAAATTTACGGAAAGAATTGCGGATATCCTGCAGATCCTTGAAAAAATCCAGATGATCGGCGTCAATATTTAAAATTGCGCTGATCTTCGGGAAAAAGCTTAAAAAGCTGTTCGTGTACTCGCATGCTTCCGCGACAAAAAGTTCAGAGCTTCCGATTCTGATATTACCGCCGATATCTTTCAAAATACCACCGATCGATAAAGTAGGATCTGTATCCATTGCCAGCAGGATTTCGGATAACATGGAGGTAGTTGTTGTTTTGCCGTGCGTTCCGCTGATGGCGATCGGTGTCTGATAATTCTGCATGATCTCGCCGAGCAGGACTGCTCTGGTCATACAGGGAATATTTTTTTTCTCCGCTTCCATAAGCTCAGGATTATCCGGATGGATCGCCGCCGTATAGACAACGAGCTGGATATCATCCGTGATATTGGAGGCGCGCTGCCCATACTGTACGACAGCGCCCTTTTGGATCAGATGCTTTGTCAGATCACTTTCCTTCGCGTCGGAACCGCTGATGCCAAAACCGCGGTCCAATAGGATCTCAGCAAGACCGCTCATGCTGATGCCGCCGATCCCGATAAAATGGATATTGATTGGTTTATTAAAATCGATTTGATACATAATGACACTTCCTATTAAAATATGTTTGATTAGATCAGAACCATTATACTCTAAAGAATATCATCTGCACAAGAGAGAGAATGGGAAAATACAGATGCATTTTAGACAAATTTTACAAAAAAATAATTGCTGTAATATTCTGGGAAATAATAAAAAGATATTTTGCACAAAAAATAGACGAATATAGGAGAATTATTTGACTTTATGCACGAAATAAACTGGAAAAAGAGGGATTTTATTTGTAAAAAACATTCACTTTATCAATATTATATGCTATAATCAGAATATCGATGAAACTGAAATGATAGATTTCGGAAAATATTGTGTAAAAAATCGATATTACACAAGTAAGGGGTGACAGTATGATCAAAAAAGAGATGATCGCCATGCTTTTAGCTGGAGGTCAGGGCAGCAGACTTGGTGTATTAACTGCGAAGGTTGCAAAACCAGCAGTAGCGTTCGGGGGAAAATACAGAATCATTGACTTTCCACTTAGTAACTGCATTAATTCGGGAGTTGATACAGTAGGTGTTTTAACACAGTATCAGCCGCTTCGGTTGAATACACACATTGGCATTGGTATTCCGTGGGATCTGGATCGTAATATCGGCGGTGTTTCCGTACTTCCGCCATACGAGAAGAGCACAGATACAGAATGGTACACAGGAACGGCAAATGCCATCTATCAGAATATTGAGTATATGGACAGCTATAATCCGGATTATGTATTGATCCTTTCCGGAGATCATATTTATAAAATGGATTATGAAGTAATGCTGGATTATCATAAGGCAAAAGGTGCAGAAGTTACATTGGCTGCAATGCCTGTACCGCTTGAGGAGGCCAAGAGGTTTGGTATTCTGATCACAGACGAAGACCGCAAGATCAGCGAATTTGAAGAAAAACCGGCAAATCCGCGAAGTAATCTGGCAAGTATGGGAATTTACATATTTAACTGGAAGACATTAAAGGAAGCACTTATTGCAAATGCATCCCAGCCTGCACTTGACTTTGGTAAACATGTCATTCCGTATTGCCATTCCAATGGCGCTCCATGCTATGCATATGAGTTCAATGGCTACTGGAAAGATGTAGGAACACTGAATTCTTACTGGGAAGCAAATATGGAGCTGATCGATATCGTTCCGGAGTTCAACCTGTATGAAGAATACTGGAAGATCTACACAAAGAGCGACATCCTGCCGCCGCAGTACATTTCCTCCGACAGTGAGATCGAGAAATGTATCATCGGTGAAGGCTCCCAGATTTATGGTAAAGTTTACAATTCCGTGATCGGCTGTGGCGTAACGATCGGTGCAGATACGGTTGTACGGGATTCTATCATTATGAATGAGACGCAGATCGGTAAAGGCTGTGAGCTGAATAAAGCGATTGTTGCGGAAAATGTTGAGATCGGCGATTATGTCAAGCTCGGTGTCGGTGAAGAAGCAGACAACGAAACCGATCCGCATATTTATAATCATGGACTTGTCACAATAGGAGAAAAATCCGTGATTCCTTCCAAGGTAACAGTAGGAAAGAACTCTGTTGTATCCGGCATTACAACAGTGGAAGACTATGCAGATTACTATCTTGGAAGCGGTAAAACTTTGATTAAGGCAGGTGACAGGTCATGAGAGCAATAGGAATTATCTTAGCAGGTGGAAACAATCACAGAATGAAAGAACTGTCGCAGAAACGTGCGATCGCTGCGATGCCTGTAGCAGGCAGTTACCGCAGTATTGATTTTGCCCTGAGCAATATGACAAATTCACGTATCCAGCGCGTGGCAGTATTTACGCAGTATAACGCAAAGAGCCTGAATGAGCATCTGAGCTCATCCAAATGGTGGGATTTCGGTAGAAAACAGGGAGGTCTCTCTGTATTCACTCCTACCGTTACAAGTGAGAACAGCTCCTGGTATCGTGGAACAGCAGATGCGATCTATCAGAATCTGGATTTCCTGAAGGAAAGTCATGAGCCGTATGTTGTGATTGCTTCTGGTGACTGTGTATACAAAATGGATTATAACAAGGTGCTGGAATACCATATTGCAAAAAAAGCGGATATCACGGTGGTATGCAAAGATATGCCTGCAGGTGAAAATGTAGACCGTTACGGTATCTTAAAAATGAATGAAGAAAGCCGTATCGAAGAGTTTGAAGAAAAGCCGATTGTAGCCAATTCCAATACGATCTCCTGTGGTATTTATGTGATCCGCCGCCGTCAGCTTATTGAGCTGATCGAGAAGGCTGCTGAAGAAGGACAGTATGATTTTGTAAAGGACATTCTGATCCGTTACAAGAACTTGAAGAGAATCTACGGTTATAAGATTCAGGATTACTGGAAGAACATTGCAACGGTTGATGATTACTTCAACGCCAATATGGATTTCTTAAAGCCTGATATCAGAGATTATTTCTTCCGTCAGTATCCGGATATTTACTCCAAGGTAGATGATCTTCCTCCGGCAAAATACAATGTAGGTGCAAAGATTAAGAACAGCCTGATCTCCAGCGGAAGCATCATCAATGGAACGGTAGAGAATTCTGTCATCTTTAAGAAAGTATTTATTGGAAGCAATTGTACCATTAAGAATTCGATTATCTTGAATGATGTTTATATCGGTGACAATACTTATATTGAGAATTGTATCGTGGAAAGTCATGATACAATTCATGCAAACTCTTATCATAAAGGGGAAGATGATATTAAGATTGTCATAGAGAAAAACGACCGCTATGTCATGTAGTTTATACTAAAATTCGATAAAGGGGGAATTTAAGATGAACATTACAGACGTTCGTGTACGCAAGATCGCGAAAGAAGGAAAGATGAAGGCAGTTGTTTCCATTACGCTGGATAATGTGTTTGTTGTACATGATATTAAAGTAATAGAAGGTGAAAAGGGAATGTTTATCGCGATGCCGAGCAAGAAAGCATCCGATGGCGAATATCGTGACATTGCCCATCCGATCAACTCCGAGACAAGAGATCATATGCAGAAAGTTATTCTTGAGGCATATGAGAAGTCGCTTTCAGAACCGGAAATGGAATAAAAGAAGCAAAGAGCCCAAGGTTTGTGTGAAACCTTGGGCTTTTTTAACGGAGAGGAGCATGGTATAATAAACTCACAATGGGGAAAATAAGCGCAGGGAGGAGATATATATATGTGTACGAGCAGACAACTATATAGCATAACGCATGACATGGTACAGGAATATCGCAGAGTTTATGGCAGTGCGGTTGAAAAAATACTTTTATATGGATCCTATGCACGAAACGAACAGGATAATGAATCAGACGTGGATATCGTTGCAATCGTACATGGGGAACGAAATGACCTGCAGGAATTGTTGAAACAGGTATGGGATTATTCGACTGATATTGGAATGGAGAATGATGTAGTGATTTCCCCATCTGTGATACCGTATAGCGAATATGAAAAATACAAGAGAATTCTCCCTTACTATATGAATATAGAAAAGGAGGGAATGAAAATTGGATGATTTAGTTCAATACAGATTAAGCAGTGCAAAAGAACGTTTGGAATCTGCAAGACTGCTTCTTGATGCGGGGCAATATAAAGATTCTATTGGAAGATCCTATTATGCTATATTTACGGCGGTAAGAGCAGTTCTGGCAAGAGATCAGGTTGATTTCTCAAAACATGCTGGGGTGATAGCGTATTTTCAGAGAGAATATATAAAATCCGCAATATTTGATATAAAATATTCCAAGATTTTGCAACGGGCATTTCAGATAAGAAATAATTGTGATTATGATGACTTTTTTATTGTGTCTAAAGAGGATGCAACAGAGCAGTATAAAAATGCTGTGGATATGGTTCAAGCGATTGAAACATATATAAAACAATAAGTAGTAAAACAAAATAGCCAGATCCGGCTTTGCCGGGACTGGCTATTTATATGAATTATAATTTTTAATCTTCATTCTCATCCTCATCCAGATCATATTCGTTCAGTTCCGGATAATCCAGAAACTCACAGAGAGTCATACCGAATGCGGTTGCTATCTTATGCAATGTATAAATTTTAGGATTCTTACTTGTTCCGCGTAAAATGTTATCTACTGTAGACTGCTTTAAACCAGCCAGCGTTGCGAGATGATTGATCGTAATGCCGCGCTTTTTACACAGCTGCTTAATACGCAGAGCCAGAATGTCAGAGTATGTCATTTTCTACCTGCTATTTTCTATATTACCTTTGTAAGGTTAAGAACATCATAACAGGGATACCACTCAAATTACCTTTGCATAGTTGACATTGCCGAAAAAAGAGGATATTCTTAACATAAGTTACCTTTGCAAAGGTAACAACAAACAACAAAACGAAATGGGAGGAACAAAAATGAAAAAGAGGGAGATAACAAAAATCGTACATTCTCTGATGGTAGCAGGTCTGGCAGCCTGCCTGCTTGCCGGTTGTGGAAATGCCAAAACAGAAGGCAGTTCAGACACAGCAGAGGAAGAGATAATCGACGCAGAAACTGCGACTGAATCAGAGGCAACAGAAAACGAAGCATCAGAGGAACAAAGCGATGCAAGCGCAGAAACATTGGCTGAAGAAAATTCTTCAACCGAAACAACAGATACGGATACAACCGATTCATCCGACGAAGCGGAAGAGACAGAGTCAGATACAGTATCTGATCCGGGCGAAGTAACCTATATTACTGATTTTACATCGATTGATGATTATATGGGTGGTTTTGATATGAGTACATCACCGGTTATTGTTATCTATAATGAACAGGAAGGATATCTGATCAATATGCAGGAAGGGCAGCATTATCAGTTGGATAGTAATGATGTTATTTTATGTAATATAAAGAAAACGGATAATGAATCTGACTATGATATTGCATTTAGAGTTGATTTGGAAACGGAAGAAGTAGTATTTCCCAATTATCATATGGTGATTCCGGATTATACCAAATGGACACAGGAAGAAGAATTCTATAATATAGTATATGATAAAGAGGGAAATGAATTGGGAGGTGTTACTTGTTATCTGACGCCGGCTGATGTATATCTTAACTCGCCAGCAGGAGAGTAACTATTGCGGATGATTTGTTTATATAATTGTATTTAATATAATTGACGGATCAATTTATATCAGACAAAAATAAAACAAAGCCAAGTAAAACCATAAAGCGGCAGGAATATAAATACAGACTTGCGAATCAATCAGAGGCTTAGATGTTCTTAGTGTTTTATCAATATCATAGCAATGCCCGTACAAGGATGTACGGGCAAGATGCATTTGAGCCTGGATGGCGAAAAATATAATATATGGCTTGCCATATATTATGCAGCATCGGTCCATTGCCGCAGGCAATTTTAATGACCGATGTTCCCGGCATCGGTTGCGGCAGAAGTAGATGATGTAAGAAAAAACACTTAGAACATCTTAGCTTCTGATTATCTGAGCAAGGAAGTATTTATATTCCTGCGTTTCTATATATATATATTAAATTCAAAGCACATTTCCCTTCCCTGCACCCTCTCCTATTGAATTTCCCCTCAAAATCAAGTACACTATGATTTACGAATCAATCTATCCACCGGAAATAAATTTCGGTTCATTTATGGAAGAAAGGACATCCATATGTATATCATAGTCGGACTCGGAAACCCTACAAAAGAATACATGCACACCAGACATAACGTCGGTTTTGACACTATAGATGCCATTGCAGAAAAATACCGGATCTCCGTTACGGAAAAGAAACACAAGGCACTGATCGGAAAAGGCTATATAGAAGGACAGAAAGTGATCCTCGCAAAGCCGCAGACCTACATGAATTTAAGTGGTGAAAGCGTGCGGGAACTCATAGATTACTATAAAGCAGATGAAACACAGGAGCTGATCGTGATCTATGACGATATTTCTCTGCCGCCCGGACAACTGCGGATCCGTAAGAAAGGAAGCGCAGGCGGACATAACGGAATCAAGAATATCATTGCACATCTGGGACATGATAGCTTTATGCGGATCAAGGTCGGCGTCGGAGAGAAGCCGCAGGGCTATGATCTGGCTGCTTATGTGCTGGGACATTTTGACAAAAAAGACCGGGAAGTCATGCAGCAGGCATTTACGGATGCAGCGGATGCGGTCGTGATGATGATGAATGATTCGGCAGATGCTGCAATGAACCATTTTAACGGTAAAAAGCAGGGATAACTTGCATTTGAGGGTAATAAAGTGAAAGCGTTTACAGAATATTTGAAGGAATTATCCTTTTATGAGGATGCCAGACGTGCACTCATGGCGCAAAAGACAGTTCTGATCTCAGGCTGCGCGGACGCACAGAAGGCACAGATACTTTGCGGGCAGGGCGAGGACTATCCATACAAACTTGTCCTGACCTTCAGTGATGTCAAAGCAAAGGAATTATATGAGGATTATTCCTTTTTTGATAAAAATACCATATTGTTTCCTGCCAAGGATTACATTTTCTTTCAGGCGGATATCCGCGGACAGGAGATGACAAAGGAGCGGATCTGCTGCTATCGCCGGATTCTGGAAAAGGAACCTCTGACGATCGTAACGACAGTGGATGCGCTTCTTGCGCCCTGTCTGCCACTGCAGATGTTGGAGGAAAACTGTATCACGATCTCTGCGGAAAGCATCGTGGAGGAAGAAGCAGTTGCGATGAAGCTCGTAAAGATGGGCTACGAAAAGACTTATCAGGTAGAAGAACCGGGGCAGTTTTCCATTCGCGGCGGCATTATCGATATTTATGATCTGACAGAAGAAAATCCGTATCGTATTGAGCTCTGGGGTGATGAAGTAGAGTCGATCCGGCGGTTTGATGTACTCAGCCAGCGTTCGGTGGAAGCACTGAGGACAGTGACGATCTATCCGGCGACGGAAATGATCCTGACAAAGCAGCAGAAGCTGGATGGCCTGAAAGCGATCGAAGCGGAGGCAAAACAGGCGGCGGAGGCATTGAAAAAGGAAAACAAGCTGGAAGAGGCGCACCGCGTGAAGGTGCAGACTGAGCAGCTCAGAGAGCAGATGGAAGAATTTGGCGTGATGGCAAATCTGGACAGCTATATGAAATATTTCTGCCCGCAGCTTGTCAGCTTCCTTTCTTTGTTTCCGAAGGACGAACTGCTGGTTACTCTGGATGAACCGCTGCACGGGAAAGAACATCTGAGTGCAGTCGAGCTGGAATTTCGGGAAAGCATGGAGCATCGTCTGGAGAAGGGCTATGCACTGCCGGGGCAGGCGGCACTTCTGTATACTGCCGATCAGGTCTGGGCAATGCTGACCGGGCAGAGGCTCTTGCTTTTGTCTGTGCTGGACAACAATCTTCCGTTTTTAAAGGTGGAGGAGCGGTATTATGCAGATGCCAGAGCGGTCAATTCGTTCCAGAACAGTTTTGAAATCCTGTTGGAAAACTTGAGGCGTTACCATAAAAACAGGTATCGTGTGATCCTGTTGTCTCCTTCGCGGACAAGAGCAAAACGACTGGCAGAGGATATCTGTGCCAATGAGCTGACTGCTTTTTACAGCGAAGATACGGAGCGTGTGCTCCAAAATGGGGAGATCATGGTCATGCATGGGCAGATCAGCAAGGGTTTTGAATATCCATCGATCCGTCTTGCGGTGATCACGGAAAGCGATATTTTCGGCAAGCATGCAAAGAAACGGAAAAAGAAGCGATATGAAGGACAGAAGATTCATGACTTCACGGAACTGAAGGTAGGCGATTATGTCGTACATGAAACACATGGTCTGGGCATTTACCGTGGGATTGAAAAAGTATGCGTAGACAAGGTCATGAAAGACTATATGAAGATTGAATACCGTGACGGTGGAACTCTTTATGTGCTGGCAACGGGCTTTGATGCGGTCATGAAATATGCTTCCGCAGAAAGCAAAGCACCGAAGCTGAATAAGCTGGGTACACAGGAATGGACAAAAACGAAGTCCAAGGTAAAGGGCGCAGTCAATGAGGTTGCCAAGGATCTGGTAAAGCTGTATGCGGCAAGAGAACACGGAAAAGGTTATCAATACGGAAAAGACACTGTATGGCAGCGCGAGTTTGAAGAAATGTTTCCGTATGAGGAAACGCAGGATCAGCTTCTGGCGATTGATGCGACAAAGGCGGATATGGAGAGCGGCCGTATCATGGATCGCCTGATCTGCGGGGATGTCGGATATGGCAAAACAGAGGTGGCGATCCGCGCGGCATTTAAGGCAGTACAGGAAGGGAAGCAGGTTGTATTTCTTGTTCCGACGACCATTCTTGCGAAACAGCATTACGATAATTTTGTGCAGCGTATGAAGGATTTCCCGGTCACGATCGAAATGATGTCGCGTTTCCGGACGGCTGCGCAGCAGAAAAAGACGATCGAAGGCCTGAAAAAGGGACTGGTGGATATTGTGATCGGAACACACCGCGTTTTGTCAAAGGACGTGGCGTTTAAGGATCTGGGGCTTCTGATCATCGATGAGGAACAGCGTTTTGGTGTTACCCACAAGGAAAAGATCAAGCAGCTCAAGGAAAATGTAGATGTTCTGACGCTGACAGCAACCCCGATCCCGCGTACGCTCCACATGAGCCTTGTGGGAATCCGGGATATGAGTGTTCTGGAAGAAGCACCGAATGACCGTATGCCGATCCAGACGTTTGTCATGGAATATAATGAAGAAATGGTGCGGGAAGCGATCGGGCGTGAGCTTGCCAGAGGCGGGCAGGTCTACTATGTATATAACCGTGTCAATACGATCGCGGAAATGGCAGCTTTTCTCCAGAATCTGGTACCGGAGGCAAATGTGGCATTTGCACATGGACAAATGAAGGAGAGCGAGCTGGAGCGGATCATGTATGATTTTGTCAGTGGCGAGATCGATGTGCTTGTTTCCACAACGATCATTGAAACGGGACTGGATATCCCCAATGTCAATACGATGATCATTCATGATTCGGATAACATGGGGCTTTCCCAGCTGTACCAGTTAAGAGGCCGTGTCGGCAGATCGAACCGGACAGCGTATGCATTTTTGATGTATAAGCGGGATAAAGTGCTCAAAGAAGTGGCGGAGAAACGTCTGCAGGCGATCAAGGAATTTACGGAGCTTGGCAGTGGATTCAAGATCGCCATGAAGGATCTGGAGATCCGTGGCGCGGGAAACCTTCTGGGCAGAGTACAGCATGGGCATATGGAAGCGGTCGGATACGATCTGTATTGTAAGATGTTAAACGAAGCGGTAAAATCAATGAAAGGGCAGAAACAGGTCATTGATTTTGTCACGACGATCGATCTGGATGTGGATGCTTTCATTCCGGAGAGCTATATTGTCAACGAATACCAGAAGTTGGATATTTATAAGCGGATCGCTGCGATCGAGAGCAGGGACGAAGCGGAGGATATGCGCGGCGAGCTGATGGATCGTTTTGGACAGATCCCGAAAAGCGTGGAAAATCTGTTGCGTGTATCGCTGATCCGTATGTATGCGCATGATCTGTATATCACGGAGATCCGGGGAAAGAAAGACGGCATTACGTTCCTGATGGATCCGGGCGCAAAGATCCGTGTGGAAAATATAGAAGTGGTGCTTGCCAATTATGGCGGAAAGCTGACCTTTGCGGTAAAGGGAACACCGACCTTCTTCTACCGCCTGTCACCGACAGGTGTGGTGCAGAAGGATGAAGAGCAGATGCTCTCGGCGGCAGAGGATGTGATCCGCCAGATGCGCGCAAGATTGTTAGTGTAGCTTTAAGGAAATGTCACAATAGATCACGCAAGTCATCGGATACAATATGGCAAGTGGCTGGTTCGGATCTGAAATATGCGAATTGCCTGTTGAAAACGAAAGAAAGGGAGAAGAAGAGATGTATACTTATAATCTGACACAATGGCTGGCATTTTTTATTATTTATTGCTTTATCGGGTGGTGCTGGGAATCTTCTTTTGTATCTGTAAAGAAGAAAAAATGGGTAAACAGAGGTTTTATGCATGGACCGTTGCTTCCTATTTACGGAAGCGGTGCGGTACTGATCCTGTTTGTATCCCTTCCGTTTAAGGCGCATCCGGTTGCGGTTTATTTTGCAGGCATGATCGCTGCCACGATTTTGGAATACGTTACAGGTGTTTTAATGGAATCTCTGTTTAAGGTGCGTTACTGGGATTATTCGAATCAGAAATTCAACTTTCAGGGGCATATCTGCCTGACTTCCTCTCTGGCATGGGGATTTTTCAGCATTGCCATGGTTTATTGGGTACATAAGCCGTTTGAAAAATTTGTATTATCCATTCCGGAGGCAGTGCTTTCGCCGATCGTGCATGTGGTCATGATGCTGGCAGCAGCAGACTTTGCACTCAGCTTCAAGACAGCTATCGAACTGCGTGATGTCCTTATTAAGGTAGAAGCGGCAAAGAAAGAATTGAAGCTTTTGCAGAAGCGGCTTGAGGTTGTCGAGGCCGTGATCGCGGATGAAGCACAGCAGCGGATCGAACAGGCGCAGCAGCAGAAAGAAGAGATCAGAGCGAGAATTGCGGATGAGAAACAGCTGAAAAAGGAACAGGCTCTTGTGCAGAGAGAAGAGATCCGGGAAAGAATCGAAGAAATTATGCAGAAAGGAAAAGACAGATCTTATCTTACAAAGGATAAGCTGCAGCTTCTGCGTCGTAACCCGGGCGCAACTTCCGGCAAATACAAGCTGGCTTTTGCGGAATTCAGGAATGAAACATGGCCGGAATTTAAGGCTGAAGTAAAGGAGAAGATCAAAGAAAAGCTCGAAGAGCGGGAAGAGAAATAATTTACATTCATTTTACAATAATTTTTCCCATGCGTGATAGAAGGAAAACACTACTTATCGGATGATGATCATGTAAACAGAGTTGTATGGAAAGAGATAGATATCAGACGGAGGTAAGCAGATATGGGAAGGATGCAGGAATGGTTAAAACAGGCAAGGCAGAACGGGGAAGATCCGCTGATCAAGATCATCTGGATCTGGGGGATGATCCTCGTGTTCTGCTTTGCTTATTTTATATGGAATACTTTCTTATATGGGGGCATAGAATTATTAGTGAGCCCGGAGACAGCAGCATCGGTCGTGGCGATCGTGGCAGGGCTTATTTTCGTGATATGGTATATGAGAAAGGAATAAGCAGAGAAGTATGGGTAAAAGCAAAAATGCGAAACAAAACGGGGAGGGGCTTGCAGAACTGACAAAAGCATTCGCAGAGCCGGAATACATAAGAAAGCAATCGTATGCGATCGCAACGGTGGAAAGCCTGATCAGACAATATGAACAACAGAAAGGCACGAAGCATAGGGTGATCGATTCCGTGTCTGAGCGGATCAAAACGGCGGCAAGTGCAGCGGAAAAGCTGGAACGGAAAGGGTATGAAATTTCATATGAACAGGCGGTGCAAAGGTTGAACGATCTGGCAGGTGTCCGGATCGTTTGTTCTTTCCGGGATGAAGTATATCAGGTGGCAGAGTATCTGATAGAGCATCCGCAGCTTACGATCATCAAAACAAAGGATTATATCAAAAAACCAAAGGCGAGCGGTTATCAGAGTGTGCATCTGATCGTCGGTATGCTATATCCGTACGGAGAGGAAAACGAAACAGTACGGGCAGAAATACAGATCAGGACTGTGGCAATGAATTATTGGGCAAAGCTTGATCACCAGCTCTGCTATAAGCAGGAAAAGAGCACGCCCCAGGAGACGGAGCAGGTGCGCAGGGAACTGCTTTCCTATGCGCAGGAGATCGCAAGGATCGATAAAAAGATGCTGGCACTCCGCAAAAAAATAGAAGCAATGTGAGAAAACAGACAATAGATCATTTTACATGAAACTTACAAATTTCTTACGGAAACATGATTTTATGTAAGAGGTATCCGGTGTTACACTCGTTCCTGTAATAAGGAAGAGAAAACATACGAATACCTCTTTTTTATTGTATCGTACGGAAGAAAGCCGCACGAAAAATAGGAGACTCATTGTGGAGGAGAAAGAAAATGAAAAAGAACAAACTTATGACAGTACTTATGGCTGCAACTGTTGCAGCAGGCTTATTAACAGGATGTGGCAGCAATGCAGCAGATACAACAGCAGATGCGACAGCAACGGACACAGCCGCAGATGAAGCAACAGACGCAGCTACAGATGCAGCAACAGATGAAACTGCAGACGCAGCAACAGATACAAACGCAGATCTTTCAGGAAGCATTGCAATGGCAGGATCCACATCTATGGAAAAGCTTGCTAATGCGGTTGCAGAAGCTTTTATGGAAAAATATCCGGGTGTCAGCGTAACAGCAGAATTCACAGGATCTTCAGCAGGTATTGAATCTCTGGAAGGTGGCAGCGTAGATATCGGTAACTCATCCAGAAGTTTAAAGGATGAAGAAAAGGCAGCAGGCTGTGTAGAGAACATCGTAGCGATCGACGGTATTGCAGTTGTACTTGATCCTGCAAACACAGTAACAGATCTGACACAGGATCAGCTCGTGCAGATCTACAAAGGTGAAGTAACAAACTGGAAAGATCTTGGTGGATCAGATGAACCGATCGTCGTAGTAGGCCGTGAAGCAGGTTCCGGTACAAGAGGTGCTTTTGAAGAATTGCTTGGTCTGGAAGATGCATGCCAGTATGCAAATGAGCTGGATTCCACAGGAGCTGTTATCGCAAAAGTAGCTTCTACACCGGGTGCGATCGGATATGCTTCTCTTGATGCAGTAGATGACACAATTATCGCGGCAAAACTGAACGGTGTTGAGCCGACAGAAGAAAACATCAAAGCAGGCAGCTATATCCTTTCAAGACCATTCGTTATGACAACAATGGGTGAAGTAAGTGCACAGAGCGAGCCTGTACAGGCACTGTTTGACTACTTAAAATCTGATGAAGGAAAACAGCTGATCCAGAGCGTAGGACTTATCACGGTGGACTAAATATATGCATACATCAATCTTTGCAAATCATAAAAATAAATCTATAGTGGAAATCATCGCACACATCATCTTTGTGGTATGTGCACTGGTAGCAGTAATGGCGGTCTTCGCCATTACTGCTTATATGATCATAAACGGATCGCCGGCACTTTTTAAAGTAGGGATCAGGGAAATCTTATTCAATACAAAATGGGCACCTGCGGCAGCGGAACCGCATTTTGGTATTTTATATGTGATCCTGACCTCTATTGTCGGTACATTTGCCGCAATCCTGTTAGGTGTTCCGGTTGCACTTCTGACAGCGGTATTTCTGGCTGAAGTTGCACCAAAGAAGCTGGCGGACATTGTAAGACCTGCAGTTACCCTTTTGGCAGGTATTCCCTCCGTTATCTACGGACTTTTGGGAATCCTGCTCTTAAATCCGCTGATGTATAAACTGGAAAAAGCTGTATTTGCAGGGGCTTCCACGCATCAGTATACAGGCGGTTCCAATATGCTGTCTGCGATTCTGGTTTTGGCGATCATGATCCTGCCAACAGTGATCAATATCAGTGAATCAGCACTCCATGCAGTACCGGATCACTTAAGAAGTGCTTCTCTTGCACTGGGCGCATCCAAGATCGAAACAATATTCAAGGTAGTGATACCTGCAGCAAAATCCGGTATTATTTCTGCCATTGTTCTAGGCGTGGGAAGAGCGATCGGAGAAGCTATGGCAATCACCCTCGTTTCAGGCAGCAGCGTCAATGCACCGCTTCCGTTTAATTCTGTCAGATTCCTGACAACAGCGATCGTCAGCGAGATGGGATATGCGTCGGGACTGCACAGACAGGTGCTGTTTACGATCGGTCTTGTCCTTTTCGTATTCATTATGATCATTAACCTGGTACTGACAGGTATTTTAAAAGAGAAGGAGGAAAAATAAATGACCGGCAGTATTATGCATAAGACCCATAAATTAAAAGATCACATCCTCCTTTTTCTGATCTATCTGTCAGCACTTTTTTCTGTACTTGTGCTGGTATGTATCATCGGATATGTTGTGATCCGTGGTATCAGAAATGTGAATCTGACTTTCCTGACAACCGTTACAAGCGCGATCAGGCAGACAACAGGCATTGCGGGAAACATTGTAAATACACTTTACATTGTTGTTCTGACATTATTGATCGCAACACCGATCGGAATCGGATCTGCGATCTACCTGAATGAATATGCAAAAGGAGGAAAGTTTGTACGTCTGATTGAATTTACGACGGAAACGCTTTCCGGAATTCCGTCGATCATATTCGGTCTGTTTGGTATGGTGTTCTTTGGAACAGCCTGCGGATTTGGGTATTCGATTCTGACAGGTGCGCTCACCCTGACGATCATGATTCTGCCATTGATCACAAGAAATACACAGGAAGCGCTCAGGAGCGTCCCTGAAAGCTACAGGAGCGGAGCGCTTGGTATGGGTGCCACAAAATGGTATATGATCCGTACGATCCTTCTCCCGTCTGCAATGCCCGGTATTTTAACGGGGGTACTTCTGGCGATCGGTCGTATTGTCGGTGAGTCTGCAGCGCTTTTGTTTACAGCCGGCAGTGGCTTTGTACTTCCGAAGACGGCGATCGGTTACCTGAAAAAGATCATGGAATCAGGTGGAACGCTTACGATCCAGCTGTATCTGTCAATGGCAAAAGCCCAGTATGATGTAGCATTTGGCATTGCGCTTGTACTTCTTGTGATCGTATTTTTGATCAATATGCTGGCCAGAGGAATGGCAAAGAAGCTGCAGGTAGACAAAAAATAACAGCATTACATAGATAGAAAGAGAGACAAAGAATGAAAAAGGAAACAAACCCTTCCAAAATCGTTGTACAGCATCTGAACCTGCATTATGGTGAGAATCATGCACTCAAAGATATTAATATGAATATTGCGCAAAATGCAGTCACTGCATTTATCGGTCCCAGCGGATGCGGAAAGTCTACATTCCTGAAGTGCTTAAATCGTATGAATGATCTGGTAGACTGTGTAAAGATTGATGGAACGGTAACAATTGACGGAGAAGATATTTACAGCCCAAAGGTTGATACAACCCTGCTTAGGAAAAAAGTAGGCATGGTATTCCAGCAGCCGAATCCATTTCCGATGAGCATATACGATAATATCGCATATGGTCCGCGTATCCATGGTATTACAGCAAAAGCAAAGCTCGATGATATTGTGGAGCGTTCGCTGAGAGATGCTGCCATTTTTGAAGAAGTGAAAGACAGATTGAAAAAATCCGCACTTGGATTATCCGGCGGACAACAGCAGAGACTCTGTATCGCAAGAGCACTTGCGGTAGAACCCGAAATCCTTCTGATGGATGAACCAACTTCGGCGCTTGATCCGATCTCTACCTTAAAGGTAGAGGATCTGATGGAGGATCTGAAAAAGAAATATACAGTTGTAGTTGTAACCCATAACATGCAGCAGGCAGCACGTGTGTCTGACTATACAGCATTCTTCCTGCTTGGTGAGCTGATCGAGTTTGATACAACGGATACAATCTTCAAGCATCCGTCCCAGAAGAAGACAGAGGATTACATTACCGGTAGATTCGGTTGATGGAGAGCAGAAAAGGAGAAGGAAATGTCACCAAGAAGATTATATGAAGAAGAATTAAAACAATTGCAGGAAAGCGTTGAAGAAATGGGAATGGGCGTGCGTGCTACATATGCCAGGCTGTTTTCGGCGCTGCAGCAGCAGAAGGAAAGCGTGATCGAAGAGATCATTGCAAGTGACCAAAGTACACATACCCTGCAGAGAAGGATTGAAGGAAGCTGTCTGAACCTTATCACAAAGCAGCAGCCGATCGCCAGGGATCTGCGTCAGGTCAGTGCATCATTGAAGGTAGTAACGGATATCAGCAGGATCGGAGATCAGTGTAGTGATATCGCAGAGCTGGTAAAGCGGATGCATTTTAAGGATCTGCAGGAGTTTTCCACTCATATTCCGCAGATGATCGAGGAAACGGGCAAGCAGTTGACAGAAGCGATCAATGCATTTGTAGACCGCAACGCAGAAAGCGCACAGCATGTTGTGACAGGAGATGATACAGTCGATGATCTGTTCAATCAGGTCAAAAACGATGTGATCGCACATCTCAGGTCAGAAGCAAAAGATCCTGATGACTGCATCGATGTGATGATGTTTGCAAAATATCTGGAGAAGATCGGAGATCATGCGGTCAATATAGCAAACTGGGCAATTTTTCAGGAAACAGGAGAAGTGGATCACATCCGTCTGCTTTAAAAAGGAGCCCTGATGACCTGCAGATGCCGCACGCAGAGTGCATATCAGATGCGTCTGCTCCAATATATGTCATGAGGAGACGCCGCGCGAAGTGCGCAACAGATGC